>Ga0070730_10000484_pt1 | contig 46768 bp, 46 predicted proteins | sample Coa_R1_3_FD_66447 | JGI IMG/M metagenome (GOLD analysis project Ga0070730, IMG submission 66447) | Surface soil microbial communities from Centralia Pennsylvania, which are recovering from an underground coalmine fire - Coalmine... | ecosystem: Environmental > Terrestrial > Soil > Unclassified ...
TGCATTAGCTAAAACTTAATCTGACAGCGGTGTCCTAGTTCCCCACGGCGAATCGCAAGCCGAGGCGGGGCGCGGAGCTGGTCGGGGTTGCGCAGCGCCCCGCCTCGGCGATTGGAGGACACCATGACGACCGAACAAAAGATCATCCGCGCCAAGATTGGACTACTGGAGCTTGCCAAGCAGCTTGGCAATGTCAGTCAAGCCTGCAAGATGATGGGCTACAGCCGCGACAGCTTCTACCGTTTCAAGGAGCTCTACGACAAAGGCGGCGAGCTGGCGTTGCAGGAGATCAGCCGCAAGAAGCCGGTGTTGAAGAACCGCGTGCCGCAGGACATCGAAGACGCCATCGTTGCGCTCGCGATCGAGCAGCCCGCTTTCGGCCAGGTCCGGATCGCGAACGAACTGCGAAAGCGCGGGCTCACCGTCTCGCCGGCCGGCGTGCGCTGCGTCTGGTTGCGGCACGACCTGGAGACCATGAACAAACGGCTCAAGGCGCTGGAAGCCAAGAGCGCCCAGGAAGGCCTGGTGCTGACCGAGGCGCAGGTGGTGGCGCTGGAAAAGGCCAAGACCGAGAAGGAGGCCCATGGCGAGTTCGAGAGCGAGCATCCGGGCTATTGCGGCGCCCAGGATACGTTCTATGTCGGCAATCTGAAGGGCGTTGGCCGCGTCTACCAGCAGACCTTCATCGATACCTACACCAAGGTTGCTTGCGCCAAGCTTTACGATCGCAAGACCCCGATCACGGCAGCCGATCTGCTCAATGATCGGGTGGTGCCGTTGTTCGAGGAGCACGATGTCAAGCTTCTGCGCGTATTGACCGACCGCGGCAGCGAGTATTGTGGCAACCCGGAGCGACACGAATACGAGCTTTACCTTGCGGTCGAGGACATCGATCACTCACGCACCAAGACCAAGAGCCCACAAACCAACGGCATCTGCGAGCGCTTCCACAGAACGGTGCTCAACGAGTTCTACCGTGTCGCGTTCCGCAAAAAGGTGTATCGTTCGATCGACGAGTTGCAGACCGATCTCGATCTGTGGGTCCGCGAGTACAATGAGCAGCGGCGACATCAGGGACGCTGGTGCTTTGGCAAAACGCCAATGCAAACCTTCCTGGATGCCATGCCTGTCGCAAAGGAGAAAATGATCGCAGGCTGATCACGTCGGACAACAAAAACCGACCGCTCAACCAGGCACCAGCTGTCAGATCGAGTTGCGGCTAATACATCTTGTCGTAGGTGCTCAGGCCCGGCCTATAGCTCTTTTCGTCGAGGAACTGCCGCATGCCCTCTTTGCGTCCGGAACCGTCGTAGAAGTTCGCCGCCTCTTGCGCTCTTACAAGATAGTCCTCTGCATTGTCGTAGGTCATCTCTCCAACGCGGCGGATCGCGTCCTTGGTCGCCTTCAGAGCCGTTGCGTTCTTCCGCGACAGCACCATTGCTACCTCGCGTACCCTCGCTTCTAGATTGGCTAGCGGTACACTCTCGTTCACCAGACCCCAGACCGCTGCCTTCTTGCCGTCGATATTTTCGCCAGTGAGCGCGTGATACATCGCGTCCCGCATTGAAAGCAGGTCGACAACGACCTTGGTGGCCCCTCCGCCGGGCAGGATCCCCCAGTTGATCTCGGAGAGACCGAACTGTGCCTCGTCAGCGGCGAACGCAAGATCGCAAGCGAACAACGGGCCATAGCCGCCGCCGAAACACCAGCCGTTGACCATGGCGATGGTCGGCTTCTGGTACCAGCGCAAGCGGCGCCACCATCCATATGCATCGGCCTGGCTTCGACGGACGGCCCCCAAACCCTTGGCTTCGGTTTCTCTAAAATACTCTTTCAGATCCATTCCGGCCGACCACGCCGTACCTTCACCCGATAGCACCAGGATGCCGACATCGTCGCGAAACTCGAGCTCATCGAGCACTTCCATCATGCGACGGTTCAGCGCAGGATTCATGCAATTGCGCTTGGCGGCTCGGTTGAACTTGACCCATGCGATCTTGTCCTCGACGCGGAACTTGACGGTATCATCGGCCATTTCGATACTCCTTGACATTGGCAGGCGGCAAAATCCGGTAAGCCGCCGCATGAGCTGATGTCAGGCCCCGGATCAGGCCCGAGACTCAAATCGGAAAATATCCCGGTTTCGTTTCCACAGTAATCCAGCGAAGTTCGGTGAATTCGGCGATGCCGGCATTGCCGCCGAAGCGGCCGTAGCCAGAGGCACCTGTTCCCCCGAACGGCATCTGGGCCTCGTCGTGCACGGTTGGACCGTTGACGTGGCAGATGCCCGAGCGAATTCGCCTTGCTACGCGCAGCCCTCTCGCCGCATCCCTGGTGAACACCGAGGCCGACAGGCCATACTCGCTGTCGTTGGCCAGTCGAATGGCGTCCTCCTCGTCGCGGGCACGAATGACCGATACGACCGGCCCGAAGCTTTCCTCTGAATAGATCTTCATCGCGGACGTAACGCCATCGAGCATCTGGGCGGGGATGAGCACGCCGTCGGCATCGCCAGCGCTCGACAGGCGCGCGCCTTTTGACACGGCATCCGCAATCAGGGCCTGCACTCGTTCAACGCTGCCGATATCAACCATTGCCCCCAACGGGGTCTTGCCCTCACCGGGATCGCCTGCTTTCAGCGTCGCCGTCTTCGCTGCAAGACGCTTCACAAATTCGTGGCAATGGCGTCGACGACGATGATCCGCTCGGTCGACATGCATATCTGGCCCTGGTTGAAGAACGCGCCGAAGGCCGCTGCCTTTACCGCCTCGTCGAGATCGGCATCGTCCAGAACGATCAGCGGCGCTTTCCCGCCGAGCTCCAGCAATACGGGCTTGAGATGTCTTGCGGCTCGTTCTGCGACAATTCGGCCAACGCGAGTCGAGCCCGTGAAGTTGATGCGGCGGATCGCCGGATGGTCGATCAACGCTCCAACGACGTTTGCGGCGTCTTCGGGCGCATTGGTGACGAAAGCAAGCACGCCGCGCGGAAGGCCACCTTTCTCGATCGCCTCGACGATCAGCGCATGCGTGAGCGGGCACACCTCCGAACCCTTGAACACAACGGCGTTGCCACAAGCGAGCGGCGTCGCAAGCGCGCGGACTCCCAGGATCACTGGCGCATTCCACGGCGCGATGCCGAGCACCACGCCACAGGGTTCGCGCACCGCCATCGCAAGACAACCCGGCTTGTCCGAGGGAATGACCTGGCCGGAGACCTGAGTGGTCAGGGCCGCGGCTTCGCGCAGCATGCTGCTTGCCAGCACCACGTTGAAGCGCGCCCACGCCTCGGTCGAACCAATCTCCGCGGCCATGGCTTCGACGAACCGGTCGGCGTCGGCCGCCAATGCGTCCGCGCATTTGAGAAGCACTGCCCGGCGCGCCCCGGGCCCCAGCTCGGCCCAGGCCGGATAAGCCGCGGCCGCCGCTTCCGCCGCCGCCCTTGCCTCCAACAATCCCGCTGCCACGGCCCTGCTTGCCAGTTTTCCGGTAATTGGATTGAACCTCTCAAAGATTCTGGAGTCGGACGCGCTCCTTTCGACGCCAGCAATTCGCAAGGAAACGGTCTTCATCTTTTGCGCCCTTCACCGAAGCATCCAAATAGATCCGCGATCGCCTAACCAGTCGCAGCGATGAGCGATAGAAACTCGTCGATCTCGTGCTGCAGCGATTTGCTGTCGTCTGAGAGGATTCGTGCCGCATCGAGCAGATGGCTGGACGTCCGTCTCGTCTCGGTCGCATCCGAGCGGACCTGCGCGACCGATTCGGCGACCTGAGCCGTACCGACGGCCGCGCTTCTGATGCTCCTGACGATCTCATTGGTCGCACTATCCTGCTCCTCAACCGCCGCCGCGATGGTCGTGGCGATCGTCGATATCTTCTCGATGTTCCCGTCAATGGTTCTGATGAAGTTGACGGCGTCGGAGGTCGCTGACTGCATGTCAGAGACCTGCTTGCCGATCTCGCCGGTGGCCTTCCCGGTTTGGGCCGCGAGCGTCTTCACTTCTTGCGCGACGATGGCGAAACCTCGCCCGCTCTCGCCGGCGCGGGCCGCCTCAATGGTTGCATTCAGCGCAAGCAAATTGGTTTGACCCGCTACCGCATCGATCAGCTTGACGACGTCGCCAATCCGGCCAGCGGCCTGTGCAAGAGCGGTGATGCGCGTATCCGCCTGATCGGCCTGTGCGACAGCGTTCTGGGCTACGGTGCTGGAATGCTGGACCTGCGCCGAGATGTCGCGGACCGATGCGGCGAGCATCTCGGCAGCCGAAACCACCGACTGCACGTCATTTGACGCATCCTCCGAAGCCTTGGCGACGACGCCACCCAGCCGTGTCGTGTTTTCCGCGCAGTCGCTCAGTCTCTTAGCCACGCCCTCCAGCTCGATCGATGCATTCGAAAGCCTCGTGATCATCTCCTTGAAGCGAATGGATGAACTTGCGATCGCGGACTTCCGGAGCTGGCGAGCGGCTCCGAAATAAAGTCCTACGGTCATTTCGAGATCGATAAAGGATGCCTTTGTCAGCGCCTCAACCAGCGCCGCCACTTCATTTGACGCAGCTTCCTTGCGGCGACCAGACGAGGAGGCCTGGGGGTCGCGGAGCAGCAAGGCGCGCAACTGTGTCGACAAGAACATGATTCGCGAGCCGATGTACCAGTGTGGAAGCAATCCCAGCTTCTGATGGAGTTCGCAGATTGCGGTCGCCGAGCGCCCCAGCTCGTCGCCAAAGTTTCCAGCGGCGATCAATTTCCAATGGACGAGGTGCATGGACACCGATTCGCAGATGAATTCCGGATCCCGCACCTTCACGATCGAAGGCTCGTACTCCGCAACGAGCCGGTAGAAGTCGTCCAGGATCTTCGGCAGATGCGCGGCGACGTGGGGAGATACCCGCGACAACGCACCGCGCACCTGGTCGTCCACTTCGTTGATCCGCAGCCTGATGGCCCCCCAATCCAGCATTTTCATCAGCGCATTCCCTACCGTCCCGGCGCCTCCTCGCCATCCGACAGCTTGAGCCGATGGTCGACGCTCCATGGGCCGCCGCCAGCCGCGGCCAGGTAAAGGAGCGAGAAGCAAAACAGGATTGCCGCTTCACCACCGTTAAGGATCGGGAAGAAGCTTTTGGGGAAATGAACGTCGAAGTACGCAACCGCCGCCATGCCCGAGAGGATGAACGCCGTCGGTCTGGTCAACAGTCCGACGACCAGCAGCGCGCCGCCGATCAGCTCGAAGACTCCCGAGATACCGAACAGGCTCGCAAGAGGCACACTCGCCATCGGGGACGCAGGGAAGCCGAGGAGCTTGGCTGTGCCATGCGCTAGCAGCAACAAACCAACCACGAAGCGCGCCAGACTAAGCAGATAGGGGGCGTAAGGTCTTAGTGCGTTCATCGATCTTCCTTTGCTCTTCCTGGTGGACCCGCCGCAGCCTGCAGCCGGGTACGACGCGGTCTCGGCTTCAGGCCGTAGCGGGATTACCTTTGCAGCCGAGGCCTTGGGCTTGGAGCCAAGGCCCCGGCGGTTGTCGTTATCGAGCGCCGACCGCAATGCTCAGAACTTTACGGTGATGCCGGAGTACAGAGACGACTCCGTGCAGCTGTGATTGGTGGCCGGCGCGGTGCAGGCGGGATGGACGTTGTGATCGAGGCCGAACTTGTTCTGCCAATAGCGGTAGGCGACCCAGAGATCGACGAAGTGCGAGTATTTCGTGCCCCACGCAGCCTTCGAGGCGTCGAAGGTCAGCCGGATGGGTTCGCTGTTGAGCTCAATCGCAGTCGGAGGCTGGCGCGTCAGCGGCACTAGGTCGGGCGTCGTGCCCGTGCCTTTCGGACCGTACCAGCCTGCGCGACCGCTAATTGCGAAGTACTGCAATTCCGGCGGAAGGAAGCCGAGATCCATGTAGTAGTTGACTTCGACGGCCCACGTTGGACGGAAGTCGAGATTTCCGTCCACGATGCCAGCTCCGAACGCCGGCGTCAGGAACGCGTTGTGATTCCACTCCTTGTAGAGCAGCGGAGCGACGTTGAAAAAGCCCTTGTAGGGCAGATCGAACGCGAATTGCAGACCCGCAACCGCCGCCTTCTTGTTCGGCGCCAGGAACGAATTCATCACCTCACCGTCGACGCCAACCTCGAACGACACATTGTGGAGGGGACCGACCGAGAACGCTTGGGTATTGAAGATCTGATTGAAGCCGAAGGTGCTCCTGATCAGGCCGTAGAATTCCGCCGCGCCCGCGCAACCGGCTCGCTGGAGAACAGGACACGGAGATGCTGGCGTCGCCTGGTCGTACTTGGTGAGCAGGAGGTTGATGTAGTTCGTGCCGTAGGCCCATGCGTCGAAATGGGTGAAGGCAACCGTCTGCGCCACGGTCTGATTCGAAAGCCCCGGGTAACTTCCCGTGAAGTCGTAGGCGTAGGTCAATCGATTGTCGTTGACAAAGAAGAACGGAGCCTCGGCGACTGGCTTGGCAGCTTTCACAGGCAGGTCCGCTGCATAAGCGCCGCCAGACGAAAGGAAAGCTAACGACAGTAGCGTCGCCGCCAACGATGTTTTGCGATGAGACATTAAAGTGATCCCCCATGGACGATTGAACGATCGGGGCACGACGTAGATGCGAGCAGAAACATTTGCGGACCCCTCCATGTCTCGGCTTGCGTACGTCGCTCCCTTTTTCGATCCCCCGCCGCACGAGCAGATGGATTCGAATGCGCCGACTTCACTTCGGAGAGGCCTTCAGGTGTGGTTCTCAAAACCCAAATTGGGTCGACAAATTTGAAATTCGCCGAGCGTGTCAAATAAGCGACAGCGGACAGGTGTCATTCCGGGCGTCCTCAAAACGTGAAGGCCGGAGGACGGCTTGGATCCGTCTTCCGGCCTTCGGACGCCGCCGCCGCTATCGCTGCCCCCGTCAGCGCTCCTTCTCGAACCGCGGCAACGACGCGACCACCAAGACTCCGAACACCAGGCAAGACGCCATAACCCATAGCGCGACACGATAGTTGCCATACGAGTCAAACAGGTGGCCGACAATCGCCGGTCCGGCGGCCGCGCCAATGCTGAACATCGAGTAGATCGATCCGTAAATGAATCCGTAGTTTCGCATGCCGAAATAGCGGGCTGTCAGGTACGCGATGAGATCGATCTCGGCGCCGAGCGCGAAGCCGATCGCAAAGGCGGCGACTGGCGTGGTCTGCGAGGTGCCGAGAACAAGGAGGGCGCAACCCATCGCGGTCAGCACGAAAACGGTGGCCGCGACATAGGGCGCGAACACCCGATCGATTGTCCAGCCCACGAGGACGCGGCCAAAGATAACGCCAATCCCGATAAACGAAGCGATCGCCGCAGCCTGAGGAAGCGACAAGCCCGCATCGCGCAACAACGGCACCATGTGGACGACCAGGCCCGAAACGGCGGTCGCGACCGCAATGAAGCCGATTGCGATCGTCCAGTATACGCGTGACTTCAATGCCGCCGCACGATCAAGTCCCTCGGCCGGCCGTTGCTGCGGCGCGGCCGCGCTTTCCACTCCGCGAAAGCCGAGCATGACGAGCGGCCAGGCCAACGCCGCCGCGATCGCGAGCAGCAAAAATCCCGCACGCCAGCCGGAAGCTCCGATGGTTGCTGCCAGCGCCGGCGGAAGGACCAGCGCGGCGATGCCAGTGCCGGCAAGCACAATGCCGAGTGCGAGCCCACGCGATGACGTAAAGGTGCCGTTCACGACGCGGGTGTAGACGATCGGCGTAGTTCCACCGCCGAGGCTGCCCGCCGCGAAGAATAACGCATAGAACGCGAGCAGCGAATTGCCGAGGTTATGGAGGCCCAGCATCGTCAGCACCAGCATCGGAATCGAGACCAGTCCGACGACGCGCGCCCCGAAACGGTCGATCAGCCAGCCGACGATCGGCCCAGAGACCACGAGACCGAGCGTCAGATAGATCAGGGCGCCGGAAATCTGGCCACGATTCCACCCGAATTCGCGCTGGAAGGGTTCGAAGAAGACGCCGATGCTATAGAACAGCAGGGACGCAGCACCCACCGCTATTCCGAACAGCGAGGTGACCAGGATCAACCAACCGTCGTTGATCTCGCGCTTCCAGACTTTTGTTGATTCCTCGATGATACTCAAAATCTCCTCCCGTTCGATTTTCGATTGCTGCAAACGCTTGCCCGCGTCATCGACGCGGACCACCCTCGTAGCGGTTGGTTTCTAATGTCTAGGCGGGCATCGCCCCGTAGATATCCAGATAGGTTCGCTCGAGATGCGACGAGAGCTTCGAGACGGCGGCATTTCCTGAGCGCGATAGCACCACGTCCGCCAAGCTCTCGTGCTCGGCGACGAAGTCATCGGCGCTGATGGCAGTCGCGAGCATAAGACGGCGATAGCGGAGCGCCTGATCGTAGAGCTGACTCGTCAGCTCCAGGATTCGCGGTGAACCGCACGCTGCGATGAGACTCGCGTGGAAGCCCTTGTGAGTGAGGTTGAGCTCCGGCGAGTCCTTGAGAATCCGGTTTCGGCCAACGATGCGCTTGAGCTGATGAAGTGCCGAGATGATCTCGCCCTCCCATCGTCCGTCGCCGACGCGCATCGAACGCCTGAGCGCTGCAGTCTCCAGCGCGACTCGGGTTACCGTGATGTCAGCGAGATCCTCCGGACTGGTCGGAGCGACCCGGAAGCCGCGCTGCCCGACAGCCACGACCAGTCCCCGCGATACCAGCCGAGACAACGCCTCGCGCATCGGCGTCGTACTGACACCGAACTCCTTCGCGATGTTGGAGACGCGAAGCTTCATCCCCGGCGACAGACGTCCCTTCACGATCGCGGCTTCCAAAGATGCCTCAGCTTGCTCGGTGAGGGTTGCCGCCTCCTGCTCTTCCGTCATCGCGGTGCTCCGCCAATTTGTAATATATGAAATTGACATATCTCTTGATTAGCACGAAAAGGCGCTATAGTCTAATAAAATATATTTTTTGATCAAGGGGCGGAAATGAGATTCGTTACCTTCACGCGGAACGCCAGCGACCCCCGGCCCGGAGTCCTTGTCGGGCCTGAGAAGCAGCCGTGGGTGCTGGATCTGAGAGCGGCGGCGGAAAGGAGCGAAGAGATCCAATTCGCTTCGACAAGCATGCTCGATCTCATCGAGGGAGGTGAGCGTGCAATTGATACCGTTCGTCGCATCGTCGAAAGGGCGTCTGCCGAGGGGGAACTTTCATACCCTCTGGGTACGGTAACTCTTCTCGCTCCCGTTCCCGAGCCGCCGCAGATGCGCGACTTCTCCGTATTCCCGGGCCACATTCGCAACGCGCCGGCGGGCATGCAGCGGATCGCCGCCCGCAAACAGGGGGACGAGTGCAAGGCGAAAGCGCTGAAGCCGCTTGACGATATTCCGCAGGTCTACCGGGAACGGCCGATCTACTACATCACCAACCGCTTCAGCGTAAGCGGGCACGATGCGGATGTGACCTGGCCCGACTACAGCGGCCTGATGGACTTCGAGCTCGAGTTTGGAATCTTCCTATCGCGGGGCGGCCGGAACATTCCGGCGTCGGAAGCGCGCAAGCACATCTTTGGCTACACGGTCTACAACGACTTTTCGGCGCGGGACACGCAGTTCGAGGAGATGCAGGGGATGCTCGGCCCCGCCAAGGGAAAGAGCTTCGACGCCGGAAATGTCCTTGGGCCCTGGATCGTAACGTCCGACGAGATTCCCGATCCCTACAGTCTCGTCATGCGAGCACGCGTCAACGGCGAGACCTGGACCGATTCCGACGGCAGCGGAATGCTGCACTCCTTCGAGGAGATGATTGCCTACGTGTCACGTGGAGAGACGCTGCGCGCAGGAGAATTCTTCGGCTCCGGAACCGTTGGCGGCGGCTGCGGCCTGGAGCTCGATCGATGGCTGCAGCACGGCGACATCGTCGAACTCGAGGTAGAACGGATCGGCGTGCTGCGCAATCGGGTGCTCTGTGCGAATGGATCATAACGCCAATATGAGATTGCCGGATGCTATGAGGAAAAGATCGCATTCCGCTCCGGCCAGTCAATTGCCGGCGCTGAAACAGTCGACGTTCGATGCCTTCCATCAACAGGTGCACGTGCTGCAAAATCGGGAAAGGATTGCCCGGCTGTTACGCCTTTTCTCCTCGCCCAGGAAGCGGCTCGGCCTCACGCCGGATGAGTTGCTGGTTTTCTTCGCGATCGGATATCTCGGCACGACGATCGCGAACGGCGCCATAAAAGTCGTTCCGATCGGGCTGATCGACGTGTCTTCGCTCTTGGGTATCCCCAAGGAGACGGTCCGCCGAAAGACCATGCGACTGGTGGACCTCGAGTACGTCGAGAGCACCCCGAAGGGCGTGTTAGTCAAAGAGCTCAAGCTCTGGTGTCAGATGTTGGGGAGCGCGGTCACGTGACTGCGTTACCTGCGATCGCCGTGCGGAGCGCCAGAATTTGGCGACGTTTCACTTCACGTACCTCAGGTGATTCCTCAGGAGGCGCATCATGTCCAGCCTGATGGTCGGCGGGGGACCGGCCCCTTTAAGGATCAAGGCCGTGTTCCATTGCTTCCTTGATGACGGCGGCAAGGAGACCGCCCCGAACAATGGAATTGTGGTGATCGCGGGATATCTCGCGGTTGATGAGGTCTGGGCGCGCTTCGGAAGACTTTGGGGTCATCTGCTCATCAAGCACGACCTGCCTGACGTGCACATGCGAAGCATCTTCGGTATTGCCAAGGCTAAGGGCTGGGACGATGCAAAGCTCAATTCCGTATTGCAGGAATTTGTCGTGACCATCAGGGCCGCCCCCGGCCTTATCGGTTTCGGGATTGGCGTTGACGCGGACGAATGGCGGAAGTTCAGCGAGAAGCAGCGCTTCTTGTTTGGCGACGCACAGGAATTTGCCTGCACCCGGATCGCCCGGCGCATTCGCGACAGGCTGAATGGTGCCGGTCTGCAAAGCGAGCATATCGCGCTTGTTTTCGATCAGCATTTCGAATTAGCGCGCCGTCGGCTAACCGCCTTCGAGCACATTTCAGGACTTGCCCAATTGGCGTTTACGGACGCGCGACTTTACTACCCACTTCAAGCCGCCGACTTACTTGCTTGGGAGACTAGTCGCCAGCTGACTAATCGCATCGTTGACGGCAAGTCACCAACCGCCGGATGGAAAGCGTCAATGGCGGTCTTGCCAACCAGAGAATGGGATTTCACGGGAGAATATTGGGACAAGGAAATGATTGAAAGGCATCTGCCGGAGCTAGAGACGGCTAGCTCTGCTTCTGCGGTTGCTTCTTCGGAGCAACAACCCTCTTCAACGTGCGATCAGCGCCAGCTTCTTTCTTATCGGCCTGCGCTTCGCGGACTAACGGGGCGCATCAAGTGAAACATCACCCGGAAGCTAGGCTGCGCGGGGCCGTCGCGCAGCCTAGCTCTGGAGGTACCCACCCCGCCTAGCCGGATGGACCAGGGCGGCGAGAGGAGTGACCAATTAATACATACCGATCGGGCCGAGCGGTTTGCCTGACCCAGATTGCGTCCTGCGATTAAACTATTCACAGCAAGTGTCCCTCGGGGACGAGGTTTAGGGCCGCAATTCTAAGGAAACGAGACATGACCGGATGGCCGTACACCAAAGGCCTGCATGATTTCGGCAACGGCTGCTTTGCGTGGCTGGTGCCCGATGGCTCGTGGGGTTACAGCAATGCCGGCCTGATCGTCGACGGGGACGATACATTGCTGGTCGACACCCTGTTTGATCTTAAATCGACACGGGACATGCTCCGCGAGATGCGTCGACGGGTGCCGGCTTCCGGGAAGATCGAAACCCTCGTCAACACGCACGCTAACGGAGATCACACCTTCGGCAATCAGTTGGTGAGAGGCGCACGGATCATCGCCACCGAAAAATGCCACGACGAGATGCTCGAACGCCCTCCCGCGTTTTTCCGCAATCTGTTCGGCAACTGGAAAAATCTCGGAGACGCCGGCGCATTCATGCACGAGGTCATGGGAAGCCGCTTCGACTTCTCCGATATCGTCGCGACGCCGCCGACAACGACCTTCGACGGTTCGCTGCGGTTGAATGTCGGAAGCAAGACGGTGGAGCTTTTGGAGGTCGGCCCCGCTCACACGCCCGGCGATCTGCTGGTCCACGTGCCCCAGGACAAAACGGTGTTCACCGGAGATATCATTTTCGTCAAGGCACACCCCGTGGTGTGGGCCGGCCCCATTTCCAACTGGATCGCTGCATGCGACACCATTCTTTCCTGGGACGTCGAAACGATCGTCCCGGGCCACGGCGCCATCACCGACAAAAATGGCGTACGAGAGTTGAAGCGGTATCTCGAATATGTCGTCGCCGAATCACGGAAACGCTTCGAGGCGGGCATGACCGATGAGCAGGCCGCCAGCGATATCTCGTGGGACTCGTTTCGCGATTGGGGCGAGCCGGAGCGTGTCATCGTCAACGTCAACGCTGCCTACCGAGAGTTCGAGGGCAGCGGCGGAGCCGCCGATCCCATGCGCCTGTTCGGTCTGATGGCGAAGGCCCATTTCAAGCGCATGGGTTGCCCGGCCTGTAACGGGAGTGGCGCCCTCCATGCACACGACCGCACTGGATGACTGTAGCGCTACCATCCAGCGGGCGCGATCGCAGACAATCGTGGGTTGGCGTATAAAATCGTAGCATTGGTAGCAGGGAGCGACTCGAACCCGCGGCTATCAGGATCGTCGTGTCGTTCGGCAAATACTCGTTCGCGTGTCAAAACTATGCGCAGCGAGAGGATCTACGCGTTGTCGGCACGTACGAAGATCGAGCCCGCTCTGGCGGCTCGGTTATGGGCCGCGACGGCCTGCTGCGGATGCTGGACCAGGCGCGGGAGAGATCGTTTGACGCAGTGATCGTCGAAGCGCTCCATCGTCTCTCGCGCGACATGGAGGATCTTGCCGGTATCCACAAACGCTTGTCATTTCTTGGGGTGGAAATCCGAGCTGTTCATGAAGGTGTCGTCAATACGGTTCTGGTTGGCCTTCGTGGGCTTGTCGGACAGCTTTATCGGGAAGACAACGCGCATAAGGTGCGGCGAGGCCAAGCAGGACGAGTGAATCGAGGATTGGCCGGAGCAGGTCTCACTTACGGGTACGCTCCCGTTCAGGGCAAGAGCGGCGAACGAATCATCGTCAGTGATGAGGCGGAAGTGGTCCGCTGCATCTTCCGCGAATACGTTGATGGCCGAACGCCTCGTGAGATCGCGCATAGCTTGAATAAGGAACGAGTGTCGCCGCCGCGCGGTCGCGCGTGGAATGCCTCCGCCATGAATGGCACACGAGACAGGTGTGCGGGAAATCTGGCAGAACGAACTGTATGTGGGGCGCATTGTGTGGAACAAGGTCCGAATGGTGAAAGACCCGGACACCGGAAAGCGATTGTCACGGCCAAATCCGAAGAGCGACTGGCGGGTCGCTGAGGTGCCACATCTTGTAATCGTGAGCGCGGATTGTTCGAGGCCGCGCAAAAACGAAGGCAGGAGCGGACTCAGACACACCCGAGCCTTCAGCGTCGTCCCCGTCGCATGCTATCCGGACTGCTCCGCTGCGGTGTGTGCGGGGCAGGCATGTCGACGAACGGCGAAGACAAATCGGGGCGCGTTCGCATTCGCTGCTCGGCCGCCAAGGAGAGTGGGACGTGCTCTGATGGCAAGTCCTTTTACCTCGATGTAGCAGAGAAAGCAGTCGTTGGTGGACTGAGAGCGGAGATGCGCGCGCCGAAGGCTATTGCGGAGCACGTTCGGACGTATCTCGAAGAGAAGGAAACGGCTGGCGGCGTCGTCCAACGCAAAACGGCAGGGACTGGAACAGCAGCTCGGGCAATTGAGCCGCGAAATCGACCGCTTGTTGATGCGATAGCGAAGGGCTACGGAGATCCAGCTGTACTTGGGCCTCTGTCTACTACGTTAGATGCCGAGCGAAAACGGTTCTCCGAAGAACTGCAAAACGAGCCTCCCGCTCCGAATGCCGTCCCATTCCATCCGGCGATCCTCAAACGGTATGAAGAACAATTGCAGCAGCTTGAAAAAGCTCTGGGGCGAGGTGTAAGCGCCGGAGATGCTGAAGCCGCGGACGCAATCCGGGATCTGGTCGAAACTGTTACTGTGTTTCGAGACCTGGTGCGTCCAGGTGGTGTGGCCGTGGAAATAGCGGGACGGCTAAATGCACTGCTGGGCCAGGAAGCCTATCCAAATCGGGTGAAAGGAGTGTGGGGAAAGCTGGTAGCGGGGGGCCTCTGATTCCCCCCTCCCGCTTCTTTACACCATCATACGGCAACGAAAAGCCGCCTAGTGTCCGGCGCTCGCTTCACACGGGAGAGGTCCAACGTTCGATCCCTTGTGTGCCCACCAGAAGCCCGGGACGGCAACGATTGTGCGCCGCCAATCGGGGAATGACGTTTTTCCACCAATCGGGTGTCGCGGGCCCCGCAACCACCGATTCTTGCGATACCGGCGCCTTATCGGCAATCTCGCCGCTCATCGCAGATTGATTTTCGAACACTCAATTCGGGCAAGAATAGTTTCAACCGAACACAGACCAGTTCATTTCCGTCGTGAGGGTTTCGAGCGCCGCTATCCCGAACTTGGAATTGCCGTGCTCATTTAAGCCCGGCGACCAGACTGCGATCGCCGCGATGCGCGGGACGATTGCTAGAATGCCACCGCCGACGCCGCTCTTGCCCGGGATACCGACATGAAAGGCGAAGTCGCCCGACCCGTCATAGTGACCGCACGTCAGCATAAGTGAGTTGACGCGGCGGGCGCATTGTGGCGACACCACCGGAAGGTGCGTGGAAGGATTGATGCCATCGAACGCGAGGTACCGTCCTGCGATCGCAAGCTGCCGACAACTCATGGCAACGGCGCACTGGTGGAAGTAAACACCGAGCGCGAGGTCGGGAAGGTGATTGAGATTCCCGCACGCCATCATGAAGTTCGCCAGGGCAACGTTCCGGAACCCTCCGGCCTTCCTCTGCAACCGCAACATCGGAATCAACGATGATCCGGTCGTCGTTGGCCAAGAATCGGAGAAACCTAAGCGTCTCGCCGATTGCTTCCTTCGGCTCGTGCCCGGCGAGTAGAATGTCACAAATGACGATGGCCCCTGCATTGATGAACGGATTTCGCGGAATGCCGTTTTCATGTTCCAACTGAACGATCGAATTGAATCGGTTTCCGGACGGCTCCCGTCCGACGCGCGACCACAGCGCGTCCCCGACCTTGCCGAGTGCCAAGGTGAGCGCGAACACCTTCGATATGCTTTGTATGGAGAACGGTTCGTCCGCATCGCCGAGAGCAATTACCCGTCCGTCCTGCATGGCGACAGCGATCCCGAATTTCCTTGAGTCAATCCTGCCCAACGGGGCGATGTAGTCCGCCAGTCGGCCATAGTCGCGCCGAACCGACACGTCGCGCCGGATCGCATCAAGGACTCTCGGCAACACCCGATCCGCGTCCGGCCTTTCCGTTGCCACCGACATCGACGAAACCGTCGCTTCAGCCAATCCGTTCAATGGATACCGACTCCCAGCAGGCGATCGATCAGATCCCGGTTCAATCTGAGTTCGTTCGAAGGTCCCAACCATGCCTCTCGGCCGCGCTCCAAAATCAACACCCGATTGGCGAAATCCAAAGCACGCTCGATCTGCTGTTCGACTAGGAGGACGGTCACATTCCCCGACGCGGCCAAGCGAGAAATCATTGCCATGAGTTCGTCGCAAATCACCGGCGCGAGACCTTCGAGAGGCTCGTCGAGAAGCAATACGGAGGGCTTTCCGAGCAGAGTCCTCGCCATAGACAACATCTGCTGTTCGCCGCCCGACAACTGCATTCCGAGATGTCGCCTCCGCTCCCCCAGTCTCGGAAACATTTCGTACGCCTCAGCGATTGCCGCGCGAGGCCGCTCTTTCAATCCCGTCGAAAGGTTCTCCTCGACGGTCAGAGAGCGGAATATGCCGCGGGTCTGCGGAACATAGCCAAGTCCGAAACGCGAGCGCGACGAAGTGCGAAGATCAACCAGACTGGTCCCATCAACCCTAATCTCTCCACGGTGCCGGCTGGAGAGCCCCATCAGGGTGGCGAGCAAGGTGGTCTTGCCCATGCCGTTGCGGCCGAGGATAGCCAGGCGATCCCCGGCGGGCACGTCGAACGATATGTCGGCGATGATCTGGGTCGCGCCGTAGCCGGCACTCACGTTGGCGACATCAAGTCGGGCGGCGGGCATCGGCATAGCTCCCTAGATAGGCGCGACGGACTTCCTCGTCCGCCGTGACGGCCGAGGGCGTGCCCTCAAAGATCAGTTTGCCATTGGCCAGCACCAGAACCCGCTTTGCAAAGCGAAATACTAAGTCCATATCATGCTCGATCATCAGGACAGCGATGTCAGGCGGCAAACGCTCGATGGCCTCGAGGATTTTCGGGGCTTCGTCATGCGGGACGCCGGCCGCCGGTTCGTCGAGAAGAAGGACCTTCGGTCTAAGAGCGAGCCCAATCGCCATTTCCAGAAGCCGCTGCTGACCGTACGCAAGCTCCGACACGCGAAGTCCCGCGAGATGGCCGATGCCCAGCGTCTGGAGCAATTCCTGGCATTCACTACGGACGTCCGAGGAGCTCCCAGCCACTGACAAGAAGCGCCTCGTCATGCCCTTACGTTGCATCACCGCCAGCGCGACGTTTTCCGTCGCAGTCAGCGTAGAGAAAAGCCGCGTGATCTGAAAGGTGCGCACCAAACCGCGATGCGCGCGATGCGCGATCGAAAGTCCGGTGATGTCCTCGCCTTCAAACGTGATCCGCCCATAGCTCGGCGTCAGATCGCCCGAAATGATGTTAACGAGAGTCGTCTTGCCGGCCCCGTTCGGTCCGATAAGCGCGACGCGATCGCCGCTCACGAGGTCGAACGAGACGTCGCGGTTGACGTGCAGGCCTCCGAACGACTTCGAAACGTCGTGCAGTCCGAGCAGCAAGGTCATCGTAGCCACCTCTGCGGCCGCATTTTCGACCATGCGACTGACGCGCCGTAGAACATTCCCCTCGGTGCGAAGACGACGATCAGTATCAACAACAGTCCGACCAAAGTCATCCAATGGAAGGGATTGGTTGCAGAAACGATGTGCTCGAAGAGTTGGAAGATTATGGCCCCGGTTAGCGCTCCCCACAGATTGCCGGCGCCGCCGAGGACGAGCATCACCAGGGCCTCTGCCGAGCGTTCGAACCCGACGCTGTCCAAACCGACCACTCCGGTCGTGATCGCTGTTAGCGCGCCGCCCACGCCAGCCACAGCTCCGGACACGCCGTACATGACGATAAGCCGCGGGTAGACGGCTGCACCGATCATCTGCGCACGCAGATCGTCGTCCTTGATACCGCGGCAAAGGAGGCCGAACGGCGATCGGACAAACCGCATCAAGAACGCCAAAGCGATGGCTAGCACGACGACCGAGAAGACGAACGCAGTCCGGCTGTACATGTCGAATGAAAATGTGCGCAGGATAGGCGCAGGGACGATGCCCGACAGGCCATCGCTCCCACCGGTCACCGAAGACAATTTGTTGGAGAGTGCCGTGACGAGTTGACTGAAAGCGATGGAAATGACGAGCTGCGGCAATCCCCTGAATCTCGTAATCAACGCGCCTGACAACAAACCCGCAAGCGCGCTGCCGGCCGCACCGACGGCGAGGAGCGCGCAGGGATCCGTGACGCCAGCGATACAGGCGTTGCCGGCTGCATAGGCCCCGACGCCGAAAAGCGCGGCCTGTCCGAGCGTCGCTACGCCGCAATACCCAGTCACTAGATCGAGCGAAAGTACCAGGAACGTGATGCCGATCAATCGTGTCAAAAACGCGAGATCCTCGGGAAACAGGAAGAATCCGGCCGCGCCAAGCACTGCGATAGTCGCTACACCGACCAACTCGGGCGGAAGCGACAGCCTTGCCGTCGCTTCCTCAGTCCACCACATCGTGACCATGTCCATCTCAATGAGCCCGTCCGAACAGACCGTGCGGAAACAGAAATACGATCAGGATGACCGCCAGATAGAAGAAGAACTCGCCGAATTCGGGTGCGAGGTATTTGCCGGTCGTATCGGCCAATCCAAGCAGCAACGATGCCGACAAGGCCCCTAGGATGGAACCTGCTCCACCTACCGAAACGACGACGAGAAAGACGACCATGTAGCGAAGAGCGTAGAACGGTTCGATGGGAAGTATTTCGGCACCAATAACCCCGCCGAAAGCGCCGAGGCCAACCGCCAGAGCGAACGTCGCGGAATAGATGAGTTCGGTCTGTATCCCGAGCGATTCAGCCATGTCGCTGTTGTCAACTGTGGCCCTCAGACGTACGCCGAACTCGGTGCGGTCCAACAGATACCAGAGCGCCAGCACGATCACGCCACCGCATGCGATCACGAAGACCCGATGCGTCGGGATCATCCGGAAGCCAATGTCCAGCGGACCGCTCAACACCGCGGGGAGCGGTATCGACTTAAGCGTGGGGCCGAAGATGAAATTCGCCACCCCAATAATGAAGAACGTGATTCCGATCGTCAGCAGCAACTGGGCCAGAGCATCGGACTTGCGATAGATGCGGCGATACAGGAGGAGTTCCAAAGGCGCGGAAATCAGGATCGTGCCGCCGACAGCGACGACTATGGCGACGGCGTAGTTCGTCCCCATTGAACGCAAGGCGTACGATGCGAGATAGCCGCCAATCATCGCAAAGGCGCCGTGGGCGAGATTCACGACACGCATCAGACCCATCATGATCGATAGGCCGATCGAGATCGTGAACAGCACCATGCCGTATGCGACGGCATCGATACCGATACTGAAAATCGTTCGCAAGTTTTACATCCTATCGTGCCGACGGTGTGGCGGCCACCTCATCAGCGTTTGTCTTGGCGCCTATACAGCACCGCAAAGCTTGTACCGCAGAAAGATCGATTAAGCCCCGCGGCGCAGCCGCGAGGCTTCTAGAGAAACAATCAGTTCTTGCTGAGCGCCCAATCCGGTTGAGCGTCGAACGTCTGGATTTCCTTGTTGATCAGCTTGCCGTCCTGCTTCGCTACTTCGCGAAGATAGACGTTCTGGCGAATGTGCCTGGTGTCGGGATCGATCGAAACCGGCCCGCGCGGGCTGACCCACTTCATTCCCTTCACCGAGGCGATAGCCTTTTCTGGATCGCGCTGTCCGTTGGTCGCCTCGATCATCTTGTAGATCAACCGCGCACCGTCGTAAGCGGCGACTGAAGTCATCGTCACCTCGTCGAGCTTTCCACCGTCCTTCACGATCTCATCCAGGAACGCCTTGTTTTCCGGCGACGCATGGGAGACCGCGTAATGGTAGGTCGACAGGATACCAATGCCGCTGTCTCCAATGTTCGGGAGGTCCGGCTCTGTCACGACATCGCCCGTCGACATCAACTTGACGCCGCCAGCCTTCAGTCCGTTGTCAATATAAGCCTTAACGAACCCGAGCGTCGGCGGTCCGGCGGGCAGGAACGTGAAGATCGTATCTGCGCCGGAATCCTTGATCCTTTGCATGACCGGGCTGAAGTCGGTCGTATTCAACGGCATGCGGATGGCTTCGGTCACGGTACCGCCGTCGGCTTCGAAGGTCTTCTTGAACGCGTTCTCGGCGTCGATGCCCGGCCCGTAGTCGCTGACGGCGATCGCAACCTTTTTCGAGCCGTTCTTTCTTGCGACCTGAGCCGCCGGAACGGTATTCTGCCACATCGTGAAGGAGGTACGCACGATGTAGGGGCTTTTTTCCACGATCGCGGAGGTCGCGGCATTCAACACGACGAGCGGCGTCTTGGACTCCTCCAGCAGCGGAGCGACTGCCATTGCATCAGGCGTAAAATATAAGCCGGCAAGATACTGTACCTTGTCCTTTACCAGCAGCTCCTGGGCCAACGCCTTGGATTTTGCCGGGTTAGGCGATTCCTCGTCACGATAGATGAATTCGATCTGGTGATCGCCCACCTTGGAGCCACGCTGGGCGATCCAAGCGTCGATACCCATCTTGAAGTTCTGGCCGAACAACGCGTACGGGCCGGACATCGTCCCGATCACCCCGACCTTGATGACGTCGGCCGACGCCGCCGTGCTCAACAAGCCAAGAGCGGCCAAAACGCAAAGCAATTTGACTGGCTGATTCATATCAATCGTCTCCTGTCACGCGAGGGCTGGTCCGGCCGCTCACGATCGTTGGGTTGCCTCAGAACATCTCGAAGTATTCGCGCTGTTCCCATTCGGTGACCTCCGCCTGGAAACGCTCGATTTCTGCGTTCTTGATGTGGACGTAGTAGTCGACCAATTCCGTGCCCATGGCATTTCGGAAGAAGGGATCCTCCTTCAATGCGAAGACCGCCTCTCGGAGCGACTTCGGCAGCAAGTTCGCCTTCGTTTCATAAGGCGTGTCGGCCGACGGTCCGGGATCGAGCGAGCGATCGACGCCGTCGAGCCCGGAGAGGATCTGCGATGCCATGTAGAGATACGGGTTTGCCGCAGGTTCACCGACCCGGTTCTCCAGGCGCGTCGCCTTGTCGTTTGGCCCGCCCAAGACACGAAGCATCACACCGCGGTTGTCCCGTCCCCATATCGCCCGATCAGGCGCCAGCGAATAGGACCGGTACCGCTTGTAACCGTTGATCGTCGGGGTGGTGAATACCGTCGAGGCGCGCGCGTGCTCGAGCAGCCCGCCCAGGTAACTCCGTCCGAACGGGGAAAGCGGCTCGCCTGCCAGTTTCGACATAAACGCGTTCTCGCCGCCATTGCGCGTTACAATCGACTGATGAAGATGCCATCCGGACGACACGACGTTTGGAATGCGCGGCCTGCACATGAAAGTCGCGTGATAGCCGTGACGACGGGCGATTTGCTTAACGGCACTGCGAAACAGGATCATCGTGTCAGCTGGAACGAGACCGACCGTCGGCTGGAATGTGAACTCCGCCTGGCTGGGGCCGTACTCGACCTCCATCGAACGGAGCGGAAGACCGAGCGCGACGACGTCACGACGAATGAGCTCAAGGATCGGCTCCATCTGATCGTAGCGCTGCTCCGTCAGATACTGGTATCCGTGAGAAAGGAGACTAACTTCGGGAGGCTCACCGGGCTGGCCGGCATGTTCTGGCTGCATCTTCGGATCTGTGACCTTGAAGATGTGAAATTCAACCTCGAGCCCGGCCACGAAGTCGTAGCCGCGTTGAGAAAGCTTTTCCAACGCTGACTTGTAGAGGCCGCGTGTCGCGAAAGGCACCGGCCGGCCGTCGGCGAAATGAAGATCACACAGCAGCCATCCTGTCGTCGGAGCCCAAGGCAGGACCTTGAAGGTCGTCGGATCCGGCACCATCAGGACGTCGCTACCGCCCTGCATCTCGCTCATGCCGAAGCCGCCGCCGGCCGTAAACACCGGGAATACCGTCCGGTGCGACGTGTCCTTCGCCAACATCGTCGTGGTGATCGAACAGCCGTTTTCGAGCGAGCTCAACGCTTCGGAGGCAATGAGGGTCTTGCCGCGCAAGATGCCATGCTGGTCGGGAAACGACAGCCGGATCGTCTGCAGCTTACTTTCCTCGGCGACCCGCCGTAAGCGGATCGCCGCGTCGTTCTGTTCATCGGACCAGAGCCGGTGTTTCTTGACGAAACTCAAGGTAGCTTCCTTTCCAAACCGGGATCTGCGGCAGCAGTTATTCGGCTGCGGTCAAATGGGAGACTTTCTCGGCGATATCGGCAGGCACGGGAGCAGCCCAAGGGGCCCCCCTCCTCCGCTTTACGTCGACTTCCATCCAGTAGGTTTCCCAGCCCTTGGTGGGGCCGATGCCGTCCATGGTCGCCGGCCCTTGAATGCTTCGGGCGTGCGCTTGATCGAGGAACATGAACGGCTTGCCGCCCTGGGCCACCTTCTCGATCTCCTGACGCAAGAGCCGCCGATACTGGATGATCGCCTTATCCGTCTGGCCGAGATGCTCCCGAGTACGATCTTGAATCGCTCCCATTGATTCAACTGCCCATTGATCATGGACGTTGATGTCCGCGCCCATTCCCGTGTAGGTCTCGTGCGCCTGTTCGTGCGGATCGAAGCCGTAATCGTTGGCCTTGTTCTTGCGCGAACGGTATTCGGGCAGCTCGTAAAGCTCGAGCCGCTGCTCGCGCATCTTCTGCTTGTCCACGGGCGTGGTGTAGCTGGTGAAGATTGCGTACCAATAGCAATTCTTGTCATCCACCGGCACGTGCCACTGCGTGATCGTCATCTCGGTGCTCATCGGAATGACGAAGGCGTGGGGAAAGAGCTGATTGGTGACGCGGACGTGCGTCCGCTCTTCGTCGATGGCACGCAACGCAACGAGCCGCAGGCCGAATTCAGTGTGCTCGACATTAATGATCGGCTGATCGTACTCGCGCAGGACCTTCGTCATGGGCATTTCGCTGTCTGCGGAGACGCCGCGAAATTGCTTGCCGTAGGCGACAGAAGTATCCTCATCTTCGAAGAAGCGATGCAGGAACGAGGCGTGCGCCGGGTCGATGCCGACTTCAAGAGCCTGAAGCCAATTGCATTCCATCAGTCCCTTGAAAGCAAAGGTATAAGCTTCGGGGGCCGCGAAACAATCGATCTCCGGAAACGCGGGCGGTTCGCCTTCTCCGAGATAGGTCCAGAGAATTCCGCCATTCTCCACGACTGGATAGGCGCGCTGCTTAATGTTCTTGCAGAGCGATGATCCGACCGGCTCGGCAGGCGTTTCCAGGCACTGGCCGTTCACGTCGAACAGCCAGCCGTGGAAGGCACAGCGCAGGCCGCCGTTTTCCAGCCGCCCGAAAGCCAGGTCGGCGCCGCGATGCGGACAGTCGCGATCCATCATTCCGTATCGCCCGCTTTGGTCGCGGAACAGCACGAAGTTCTGGGCGAGTAGCTTCACCGCCTTAATCGGACGCTCGCCTTGCAGTTCGTCGACAAGGGCTGCCGGCTGCCAATACATCCGCATGAATTTGCCTGCGGGGTCCGCCGGACCGATACGGGTGATCAGGTCATTCTGCTGTTGGCTCATCATGGTGCGGTTCTCCTTCGGCTCTTGGTGGTCTCGTTCGCAGGCGTCTCGGCTCAGCGCTGAAACACGACTTTGCCGCCAGCTATCGTCACCTCGGCCTTGATGTCCGTTTCGACCCGATTGATCGCGGTCTCACGAGAATGCCGATCAGCTCCCGCAAGCCGTCTTTTTCGAAGTCCTCCACCCAAGGTCGGAATAGTTCGATAGACGAACAGAAGTTCGTATCTGTAAAAATTGACACGCAATTTGATTTAGCGCAAGGATAATTTTATTGCCTGAAAGTGCAGCAGCTTATGGCCTAAACTGCTCTGGATGGTCCGTCTCGATAAGGCCATCCATTCAAATCGATGCTTGATCTGTTCGATAAACGAACTTATGTTCGAATCTAAGAACAGGCGGAGAGTCACGATGTCAAAGGTGAAGTACGTCCAGCAAGACGGCTCAGCGTGCGTGCTCGATCTCGGATCCGGCGTTAGCGTCATGCTCGCGGCGGTCCGCCACGGCTTGCCCGGAATAGAAGGTGAGTGTGGCGGGTGTCTTGATTGCGCGACATGCCACGTCTACGTCGACGAGTCGCAGATGGGTGCGCTGCCTTCCCCGAACGACGATGAACTCGAACTGCTCGGTACTGTGGCGGCCCGACGAAGGCCCACGAGCAGATTGAGTTGTCAGCTCAAGCCGCCCTTCCCCACCGATATGCTCACGATCTACGTTCCCGAGGCGCAGTCGTGATCGGTCTCGTCATAATAGGCGCATCGTACGCCGGCGTCCAAGCGGCGCTCTCTGCGCGAGACTCGGGATATTCCGAACCGATCACCATCGTGGCTGACGAGGAATGGATGCCTTATCAGAGGCCTCCCCTATCAAAGGACTTCCTCATCGATCTCGCGACGGAAGATAGTCTCGTTCTTCGCGACAAGGCTTTTTTCGCGAACAAAGGCATTGACCTCGTGCTCGGCGCTCGCGCGACGAAAATCGACAGAGGCTCGCGGAAGGTCGTGCTCGACGGCCATTCCGAGTACGTCTTCGACAAGCTCCTCATCGGGACAGGATCCCACGCGCGGAAGCTTCCCGTTCCGGGAGCCGAACTGGACGGCGTTCGCTATCTACGAACGATGAAGGACGCCATTGATCTCAAGACTTCGCTTCGGGAGGCTTCAGAGATCGTCATTATCGGAGGAGGCTTCATCGGACTCGAAGTGGCGGCCTCGGCCAGCAAACTCGGTAAGAAAGTTACCGTGCTGGAAAGCGCCGGTCGCCTTTTGGAGCGGGCTGTATCGCCAACTGTCTCCGAATTCTTGTTAAACATACACATGCAACACGGCGTGGACGTGCAGCTCGGCAAAACCGTCGTCTCAATCGATGGACAGGGCCGTCGTGTTGCGTCGGTCAATTGCAAGGATGGGGTGAATATCCACGCGGACCTTGTTCTTGTCGGCGTCGGTGGCCTCCCGAACGATCAGATCGCCAAGAACGCGGGATTGAATTGCCAGAACGGGATCGTGGTCGATGACCACGGTCGCACCAGCGACCCCAACATATTCGCCGCCGGCGATTGCGCCACGCACTTCAACAACTTCGCGTCTGAATGGTTGCGCCTCGAGTCGGTGCAGAACGCCCAGGATCAGGCGAAAGCGGCTGGCGTGGCGATCGCCGGGAGCACAGGCCCTTATGCGAGCGTGCCGCGGTTCTGGTCGGACCAGTACGACGCGAAGCTGCAGATCGTCGGGCTATCCCGTAACTTCGACGACCAGGCGATACGAGGTTCGATCGAAGACGGAAAGTTCTCGGTTTTCTACTACAAGAAAAGCAAGCTGATCGCGGTAGACAGCGTCAGCCGACCGGGAGACCAGATGGCGGCCCGGCGGCTGATTGCCGGGGGGATATCCCCGAAACCGGATCAGATCCGGGACTCGTCCTTCGACCTAAAATCCCTGCTCAAATCTGCCGGTAGCGTTGGTGTATAGTCTGGAGATTCGATGCCGTTGCTGCCAAGCAAGGCAAACAACGAAGAACGAACGGCTCACGCGAAATGCCAAAACTCAAGCGGACGGCTGAAGAAACGGAAGTCAGACGGGAGGGACCCGAGTTCATCGAAAGCCTTGATCGAGGTCTTCGCGTCCTGCAATCCTTCGGGATCGATCGGCGGCCGATGACCCTCAGCGACATCGCAAAGATTGTGAACCTGCCGCGTGCCACGGCCCGCAGGATACTGATGACGCTTGAGAAGTCGGGTTTTGTGAGCGGCGACGAAAGGCTGTTCTCCCTCACGCCACACGTGCTGACGCTGGCCTCGGCCTACCTTGCCTCCAATCAGATCAGCACTGTCATGCAGCCGTTGATGGACGAGGTCTCCAGTAAGGCCAAGGAAGTTTGTTCCCTGGCCCTTCTTGACGGGGACGAGGTCGTCTTTGTGGCTCGTGCCAGCCCAGCGCGAGTGTTCTCCTCCGGAATAGACATCGGCTATCGCCTTCCGGCATTCTGTACTTCCGTCGGGCGGGTCCTGCTCGGCCGCCTTTCGAACGCAGAACTCGCGGCGGCAATCGATGCGATGGCCGTGACATCCCAGACGCCGGAGACGATCGTGGACAAGGCCCTGATCGTCGCAACCATCATCACGGATAGAAGCAAGGGCTATTCGCTGGTGGATCAGGAGGCCGAAGCTGGTTTCCGGTCGATCTCTGTGCCGATCCACAGATACGATGGTGCGATCATCGCAGCCGCCAACATCGGAGCACATGTCGATCGCATCACAACCGGCGAGATGATCGATCGATTTCTTCCGCTGCTGCGGGAAATGGCGGCAACGGCGAAACCATTGATGGTCTAGGTATCGATGAAGGAAACCCTAAGGCTCTTAGCGCTTCTGCACACCGACAGGAATCCAGGCGTGTCTTTATCTCAAAATAGTCGTCCGAGTCGGCCCGCGCTCCCCAGGGAATTACCCTTTTAGGCGCTTCTTGTAGGTATTGGGATCCATCTCGCGGACATCGACACTGAGGCCGTAGGTATTTCCCAGAAGGTTGACCAGCGCCTTCCGGATTTCCAGGCTTAGCAATTCTTTCTGTCGCGATGTCCTCCCGGCAAGCATATACACGGCTACGTGGAAGAACGACCTCTCCTCACCGGCGACGAGATAGTCGTCGAAAGCTTGAGCGCGAATCTTGAGGTCCTCGGCCTTCACGACCCCCGTGGAGGCAGCGACGCGATGGAGCTCTAGAAGTATGTCGCGCAGCGGCGAAATGCTTTGGCCGGCGGAGTAGTGACAGACCATATGCGGCAATCTATTTACTCCCAGACAGCGCTGCGTGGACCTCAGCGCGAGCGATCCAACTCGATCGATCTTGCTCGCGATTTGTGTTTCCGCAAATCCAAGTGTTCATATCCCGGCTGAACGTGGCCGCCACTGCCTTGAATACGCTCCTGCAGCGTGATGGACGTTCCCCCGATTTCAGCTTGACAGATAAGGGATAGCGAAGACCACCTCACCCTGCGATGAAGCCAGCACCATCCACCACCGTCGAACCTGTCCCGAACGTAGTGGATTCCAAGAACAAGACCGGAGGATTCGCCGATGCGCCAAAGCGGCCATCGCTCGGCGGTGCTGGCAATCATTGCCCCGCGTTCGCCTTCTGCCATGCCGGCCCACAATGGGGTGACGATCAGTCGGGGCGAGAGAGCGTTCACTCTAATCGGGGCCAGTTCGAGGGAGAGGCCGCGCGCGAGCGCATGTCTTCCTGCTCGATTGAAAAGCCAGAACTGCGATCAAGAATTTAGGCTGCATCCGTGAAGTCCTTTCGCGAGCCACGCTCGAGCAGTGAACGCAGCGCTCCGAGGCGAGCTTCCGCTCTTTTCACGGATTCATCTTTGATTAGGCCGTAACCTCGGATTTCGTCCGGATAAGAAGCGAGAGCAACGCCAGCTTCGAGGTTCTCCCCATTGAGGCGAGCCACGATCTCCTCCACCAAGCCGAAGTACCGATCGCGCGACGCCCGCTCCGTGCGTCGCTCGCGCATCCAGCCGAACGGATCCAACACCGAGCCGCGCAGCACCTTTCCTCGCGCCAGCAGGCGCAGGGCCGGCAACAGATACTTTGCCGAAAACGCCCTCTTGCGCGGGCGACCGGAGGCCGGGTCCCGGCCGAAGAGGATGGGAGGCGCCAGATGCAACTTGAGCACACCGCCGTCGAACCGACGTCTCACGTCACCCCAAAAGCACGGATCGGTTAGCAAGCGGGCGACTTCGTACTCGTCCTTGTAGGCCATAAGCTTGAAAGCGTTCGTGGTAACCGCTTCAGTCAACCGGGTCGAGCCCGGCGCCGCCTTATCCTCTGCGCTCCTCACGCGCTCGACCAGGCTGCGGAAGCGTTCGGCATAGGCGGCGTTCTGGTAGGACGTCAACGCGCCGATCCGGACGGCGATACGCTCCTGCAGCGTGCCAACGGGCGTTGGCGCCAACGTCATTGGCGGCTCGTCCGGAGCCAGCAAGTTTTCTGCGGTCTCCGGATCCGCGAAATACAATCGTCCGAGGCGGAAGGCGCGCAGCGTTCCGGCCACATCCGCGCCGTTCAATCCAATCGCCTGCTCGATCGCTTCCGGCGACAGCGGAAGCACTCCCATCTGCAACGCGTATCCCAGCATGATCATGTTGGCGGAGATGGGGTCGCCGAAGGCGCGGCGGGCGAGATCGTTCGCCGGCAGACGGATCGCCCCTCGTTTAACCCGCCGTTCGAGACACCGGACAAGACGTTCGGCGTCGAGTTCTATGTTGCCGTTTTCATGAAATGATTGCGTTGCCATCACCTGATCGTCGACGAGGACCGTCGTCGCGCGCCCAATCGTCTTCAGTGCTTCGAGCTGGGTGGCCGCGACGAGGTCGGATGCGATCAGGACACCGGCGTCTTCCAAACCAAGGCGCAGCGGTGCCACGCTTTGAGGTGTAGAGAGAATCCGTAAGTGGCTGTAAACCGCCCCGCCCTTCTGAGCGAGACCTGTCATGTCGTAGATACCGACGCCCCGCCCCTCCAGATGAGCCGCCATGCCAACGATCGCGGAAGCGGTAACTACCCCGCTTCCGCCGATACCAGCGAGCAGGATGCCGAGCGATCCGGGGTCGCTTCCCTCGGTTCCAGGTCTCGGCAAATGGGCGACGGCCGCGTCGAGGTCGATAGGCTCGGGTTTCCTGAGTTTGCCGCCTTCGATCGTCACGAACGAAGGACAAAATCCTTCGAGGCAGGACATGTCGCTGTTGCAGCTCGCCTGGTCGATGCGGCGCTTGCGGCCGAACTCCGTTTCCAGCGGCTGCACCGACATGCAGTTCGAGGCCCGAGAGCAGTCTCCGCAGCCTTCGCAGACTGCCGGATTGATGACGACATGCTTTGAAGCAGCAGCAATCTTGCCGCGTTTGCGTCTCTTGCGCTTTTCCGCGGCGCACATCTGGACGTAGACGATGACAGTTGTTCCTGGAATCTCACGCAACCGCCGCTGCACGTTTTCCATGAGAGTGCGGTGAAGGACTGCGACGTCGGCCGGCAGCGAATGTCCGGAGCGCACGCTATCCGGATCTTCAGCCACAACTGTGACGCGCTTCGCCCCTTCCAGCAACGCCAGTCTGACGATGGCCTCGACCGACAGGCCGCTCTCGACCGTCTGACCGCCGGTCATCGCGACCACGTCGTTGACGAGTATCTTGAAAGTCACGTTGGCGTTGGAAGCGGCTGCCGCACGGATCGCCAGCGACCCCGAATGGGAGAATGTGCCGTCACCGAGATTCACGAATACGTGCTTCGTGTCTGTGAAATGCGATAGTCCGATCCAGTTCATCCCTTCCGCCCCCATGTGGGTGCAGGGCAACGGATTGCGGTCCATGAACTGCACCAAACCGTGACAGCCGATCCCGGCGACGCCAAATGAGTCTTCCGGCAGCTTCGTCGATCGGTTATGCGGACAGCCCGAACAGAAGACGGGACGGCGTGCGACCGGTCCGACCTCGACCTGTTTGAGCAAGGCAACGCGTCCGGAGAGGCTCTCGAGCGCTGCACGCAGCGCCGCGGCATCCGGGAGATCGGCGGGAGCAACGGCGAGGATACGACGGCCGACCGCCAGGCCGACGGTAGCGGCATCCAACGGTTCGTCCGCTGGCAGAAGCGCCTCTCCCTCCGGGGTCCGCTTCCCCGAGATGTTCGGACGCCGAGCCGAATGGTACATGAGCGCGGCCGCCTGGAGCTCCATGTGGGGCCGCTTCTCCTCGACGAACAGAAGCTCCGCGGCGTCCTGCGCGAATGCATTTAAGGGCTGTGGATCGAGCGGGTAGATCAGGCCCACTTTCAGGACGCCGACGCCCACCCGACGTGCGACCGCGTCGTCAATGCCGATCTGCCGCAGTCCGTCGATGACGTCCTGGAAAGCCTTGCCGGCCGTCACGATGCCAACTCGGGTGGGCCGCTCCGCTCCGAACGTGACGCGATCGATTCCATTGCGTCGTGTGAACGCGTGCACGCGGGGGAGCTTGTTCCGGACCATCCTCTGGTCCTGCGCCGTTACTGCGAGCATTTCCACGCGAATGCTGACGTCGTTGCGAGCCGCCGGCTTCTCTTCGAGGACGGGCGCGATCTCGTCGAGCGAGAATTCCACGGCCTGGGTGCAGTCTGCCGTCTCGTTGACAAGCTTTAGTCCTGCGAGAAGTCCGCATTCCCGCGACATCGCGAAGCCCGCAAGACCGAACTTTAAGATGTCGTGCACATCCGACGGATAGAGGATTGGCATTTCATGCGCGGCAAGCGCGAGGTCACTCTGGTGCGCCAGAGATGATGACTTGCCGGCATGATCGTCGCCGAACACGAGCAGCACGCCCCCGTTTGGATGGGTGCCTGACATGTTGGCGTGCTTGATCGCGTCGCCGGATCGATCGACACCGGGACCCTTGCCGTACCACATGCCGAACACACCGTCGAAGCGGCGTCCGGGAACAAAGTCGATCTGCTGGCTCCCCCAAACCGCGGTCATCGCGAGATCTTCGTTCAACCCAGGCTCGAATACGATGTCCGCGGCCCTTAGACGGTCGGCGATCTTCAGGAGCTCGTTATCGATGGTGCCGAGTGGAGAGCCCCGATAACCCGAGATGTATCCCGCCGTACGCAAGCCACGCCTGCGGTCAAGCTCGCGCTGCAGCAACGGCACTCGCGACAAGGCCTGCTTTCCGGTGATAAAGATTGTACCGCTCGTCAGGTCAAACTTGTCGGCAAGTGATACTTCGCGCGGCACCGAGGTGTTCTGGAATTTGTCGTTCATTGTTCCGGAATCGCCGCTATGCATTCGATCTCTACCCGGACATCAGGGCGCACGAATTTCGAGACTTCGACGAGCGTACTTGCCGGCGGATCGATCCCTCCCTGCAAAGAACTCCTCGCGGATCCTGTTCGTGGCGCGATAGTCGCGGATGTCGAGCACGAACACGTTCATTTTCAAAACGTGCTGGAAGCCTCCGTTCTCCGCCTCGAGGACGGATCGGATGCGCTCGTAGATGACACGCGTCTGTGCTTCGGCATCCTGCGCGCCACTCTCCCGCGCCGTAACGCCCGAGACGAACACCAGTTTCGTTCCTGCGAGCGGAAGCACTGTCGCATGGGCGAACTTGCCAAACGGAGCAGGCAGGGCGTCGTAAATCCGCGACTTCGTCGCCGTCATGTTGAACTCTCCGATGTGATGACCGCCGTGGCATGACGCGGGACGTGAGTGACCGCTCGAGTGCGAAATTCTTCGTCGGCAACCGCAGAGGTGTCATTGACGCCCGCCACGATCTGCCCGACGCCACAAAAAAAGCCGCTACGAGATACCGGGCGCCGGCCAACCCGTGCTGTTCGCCTACGATGACCAATGTTGGCGCCGTTACCGCGGATAGCCGACTGACGTCGAAGGCACCGGCCTGACACGCTGCAAGAACTCCGAGATCGTTAAACGGCCGCGCTGCCGCGTGCTGCCTGAAGCGAACGGCGTAGAGCGGAAACTGTTCTCGATTCCCCGCATCGGAAGCAAAGCTATGCAGCAGAAGAACGGGCTTACCTCGTTGCGCCCTCAGGAATGAGACGTCAGCCGGTTCGCCGGCGGCAAGACGACCAACGTCCGGCACATGTCGCGTCGCCGGGTCAGCCGACATGGACGAAAGTCCTTTGCGCCGGATGCCTGCGATTCTCGAGCGTCTCGATCATTACCGCGGCCGCGATGGCCGTGCCGTCTCTTCCGGGCGCGGCGCTGACCTGCAACCCGATCGGGAGCCCGCCCGCCTCACCGTGCCAAGGCACCGAAATGGCGGGCCCGTGCGAAAGATTGAAAAGCGGCGTGAAGGGAAACCATTCGAGCCAGTCGACCGCTGCGGCGGCCGGCGCGTCGGTGCGGAGCGGCAGCCTCGGCATGGTCGGCGTCACCAGCACGTCCACTTCATCGGCCAGGATCGCCGACAATCGACTCGCAATCTCTTCGCGACGACGCTGCAGCCTCAGTAGGTCGTCCGCCGTCACGCGCTGCACCGGTTCGATGAACTTGAGGAGAGCGTCATGCACGTCGGCGCGCTTCTCTTGGGGAATCTGCGATACGGCATAGGCGCAGCCGAGACGATAGAACGTGCCGACGATGTCTCTGGACTCCTCGATGGGCACCTCGACAGTCGAGATGGGCGAGTCCACCGCGATGACGGAAAGTGCATCCTCCCAGGCAGTCTTCACGGCTGGCTCGAGGTGGCTGGCCAAACCGGCTGGCACTCCGATGCGGATCTTCGCCGTCGGCTGCTGTTCCGATAGACGGCTATCGAGCGACGCTTGATTCAGAGACGTCCAATCGGATCCTGCCGCACCGCTCATCGCTGAAGCGGCGAGCACAGCATCCGCGGCGCTCCGCGCTATCGGCCCAATGTGCGGAAGCCGCCAGAATGCTGCGGGATACGGAGCTAGCGGGATCGTTCCGAAAGTCGGCTTGTATCCGACTACGCCGCAGAACGCGGCCGGAATGCGGACCGATCCTGCAGCATCCGTGCCTATCCCGATGACGCCCAGCCCCAAAGCCGTTGCCGCTGCGGCTCCGCCGCTGCTGCCGCCTGCATGGCGGGTCGGATCGAGGGGATTCAAGGTCACACCATTGAGCGGATTTTCGGTCAACCCTTTCCAGGCGAACTCGGGCGGCGTTGTCTTTCCCAGGAAGACGGCGCCCGCCGAGCGAAGGCGCGCGACGGAGGCCGCATCACTCGGCGCTGCGGCATTCGATGTCGTGCGCGATCCACGCCTCGTCGGCCAGCCAGCGACGTTGAGGGTATCCTTGATAGTGATCGGGATGCCGTCCAGCGGCCCGAGCGCCTCGCCAAGGCGATATCGTGTTTCCGACGCTCTGGCCATTTCCAGCACGACGGCGTCATCGACGAGCACAAAAGCGTTGATGCCTCGATTCAAACGAGCGATCGCCCCGATCTGCTCCCATGCGACATCCACCGGGGAAGTTTCGCGTAGCTTGTAGCTCTCGTGCAGCCGTGCGACTTCGCTCTCAATCGACATAGACTAGATCCCGCGCGGCTGCATAATCCCCTGCCCCTCCGAGATAGGCTTGGCTCAGGCGTGGGTCCGCCGAAAGCTCGGCGCTGGAGCCCAGGAGTACGATGCGGCCGACCTCAAGCACGTAGCCACGGTCCGCCACCGAAAGCGCGAGTCGCGCGTTCTGCTCGACCAGTATGATCGTCAGCCCTTCCGATTTGAGCTGACCAATGACGCGCAGAATTTCCTGAACGATCAGTGGGGCCAGTCCGATCGACGGCTCGTCGAGCATCAACAGGCGGGGCTCGGCCATCAATGCCCTTCCAACCGCGAGCATCTGCTGTTCGCCCCCCGACAGCGTCGCTGCTTTCTGGTTTCGCCGCTCGGCCAATTTTGGAAACAGTGCGTAGATCTTCTCCAGCGCTCTCGCCGGCGCGCCGGTACGATAGCCCCCGAGCCGCAGATTGATTTCTACCGTGAGGTTCCCGAAAAGCTCCCGCCGTTCCGGAACGAGGACCACGCCCTGGCCAACCAACTGCTCCGGACGAAGGCCGGCAAGTTCGATGCCATCGAGCGTAACGGACCCCGCACGGGGCGGACAAAGGCCCATGATGCCATTAAGCAAGGTCGTTTTGCCCGCGCCGTTGGCACCGAGGACGGTCACCAACTCGCCAGGTTTGACGTCGAGTTCCAAGGACTCGATGACCATCGCGCGACCGTAGCCGACGCTCAATCCTCTGACGCGCAGGTCCGGCATGATCAGGCTCCTAGGTAAGCGGCAATGACGCGCTCGTCCCGACGTACTTCGTCTGGATGACCCGTCATCAGACCTTGTCCGCGATCCAGGACAACGACCCTGTCGACGCAATTCATGACCAGATCCATGTCGTGTTCGACGAGCAGGACCGACGTGCCCGCCCGCTTGAGACGATGGAGCAAGGTAACGAGCTTGAGCTTCTCACCCGTGCGGAGGCCGGCTGCGGGCTCGTCCAGTAGGAGTAGCCTTGGCCGACTGATCAGCGCACGCGCGACTTCGACTAACCTCGCCTGCCCCATGGCCAGGCGCGACGCGGGCTCATGGGCGAGCCCGTCCAGTTCCACGATCGCCAGCGCGCGCCACGCCTTTGCGAAGGTTGCCGCCTCCTCGCTGCGATCGAGAGCGAACATTCCTGAGATCATCCCGGACCGTCCCTGAGCATAGGCGCCGAAGGCCACGTTCTCGAGAACCGTTAGTTCCGGCACGATCCGCACGTGCTGAAAAGTGCGGGAAACCCCGCGATGCACCAGGTCGGAAACCCGCGCCGGCGGCGGCACCCCCATCAGGAGGACGCTGCCCTCAGACGGCTCGAGCAGACCCGTTGCGATGTTAAAGGTAGTGGATTTGCCGGCGCCGTTGGGACCAATCAGGCCCACGATCTGATCGGCGCCAACCGAGAAGGAAACGTCTTGCAGCGCTCTAAGTCCGCCGAAATTCTTTGCGAGCCCGGTGACCCTCAGAAGATCCTCGCCTTGCGCGCAGCGCTTGGACGGAGTGAGTTCGATGTTGCGCCCCGGCCGAGCAACCGAGAACGCGGGCCAAACATGCTGCAACGCTGACCAGATGCCGCCCGGCCATCGCAGCAACACCCCGATCAGAACGATGCCGAACACGATCATTTCGACGTGCCCCGACAGTCCGAACATGCGCGCCACTGTATTCTGCAGCACCATCTCGAGCGCGGTGATCGCGGCTGCGCCAAGCACGGCACCGAACGGGTGGGACATCCCCCCGAAGATGCAGGCGATCAGAAGATTGATACTCGATGTCAGTCCGAACGGGGCTGGGCTGAGGAACTTGAAGTAGAAGGCGTAGAGGCCGCCCGAAAGACCCGCCAGCGTGGCCGCGACAACGAAAACCAGAAGTCGCAGGCGCGCGGCGTTCACGCCGAACACTTCAGCCATCTCAACATTGGTCCTCAGCGCAGCGACGGCCCGCCCCGTCCGGCTGTGCAGCAGCCGCGAAAATCCGGCGCCCGCTACCGCTAGGATGGACCAGACCACGATCGCAAATGCGCGCTCGTTCACCAGTTCGAGCGGACCAATTGCGAGAGGAGGAATCTGGCCGAATCCGGAGGCGCCCCCCGTCAACGGTCCGGCGGCAACGATGCCGGCGCTGGTGGCGATCCCTATGGCGAGCGTCGCGAGGGGGAGGAAGTGTCCTTTGAGCCTAAGCGCTATTACGCCGACGACGACTCCCGCGATTGCGGAAGTTGCGACTGCGATAAGAAGGGCAAGGATCGAAGGCAGGCTATGATCGCGGGCGAGGATCGCCGCTACGTATGCACCGATAGCCATGAAAGCGGCCTGTCCGAGAGACACCTGGCCGGCGATCAGTAAGAGTGTGAGCCCCATCGCGGCAATTGCCGTGAGACCCATCGTCACCAGGAGCGTGACCTCGTATTGCGGGCCGAGAACGGCGGTGGCGCAGGTAAGAGCAAAAAGACAGATGACAACACCGAGCGAAGCGATGCCGGGGCCGCGCCAGGATGACAGGACGTGCGGCAGAGAGGTCATGATCAATGCTCGTGAGCGTCGGGAGGACGGACCGCGTTCCGCCAAAGCAGAATGGGGATCACCATCAAAAAGACCGCCACGTCGCGAAAATCGCTCACCTGAAACGCCGAGAACGATTCGCTCAGGCCTACTAGCAGGACACCGATCAGCGCAGTCGGGTATTCCACGATTCCGCCGAGCGCCGCCGCGACGAACCCCTTCAGGCCGATCGGGAACCCCATGTCGTAGTTCGCGGTAATCAGCGGAGCCAACAGCAATCCAGACAGCGCGCTGAATCCGGCCCCGATGGCGAAGCTCAGCTGCCCGGCCACGCTGACGGGAATGCCACAGAGCTGCGCGCCTGTCCTGTTGACCGCTGTAGCCTGCAAGGCCTGTCCGATCAGCGTTCTCTCGGAGAACAGATAGAGCGAAATCATTGCGACCACCGAGAAGGCGCAGATCCAGAGGCTCTGGTAGGTGACGAAGACGAGACCAAGCGTGAGACCTCCGTCAACGACCGGAGGTACCGAGCGCGGCTCGGCACCCCAGATCATCACGGCGGCGCCGTGGAAGACCATGTAGACGCCGACGCTGACTATCAACAGCACGATCGGCGAGGCGCTGGATAGGGGTGCGACGGTCAGGCGATAGGCCAGCGTGCCTAGCGAGGCTGTCGCCACCAGAGAGGCAAGGACGGCGAGCCAATAGGATCCCGGAACAAGATTGGCGGCCCAGGCGGTCGCGAGCACGAGGGAAATCCAGAGAGCACGCGAGACAAGAATCCGGATTCTGACCGCGGCCACCAAGCGCCTGTCCGCTACGTCCATCAGCGCGAACGCGGCAATGCCGCCAGCTACGATTGCGCTCAGCACGTTGAACGACCCCGACAGCCCGCTCGCGAACGAGAGCGCCCCTAGCGTCACGTACTCGCCCTGCGCGATGTTGACCACGCGTGTCACTGTGTAGATCACGATGAGGCTGAGGGCGACCAGCCCGTAGACGGCGCCATTGGTGACGCCGTCTACAAGCAGGAAGAGGAGGGTATCGAGCAACAGTCATTCCTCGATGAGGACGAACTTGCCGCCCTTGATCTGCGACAGGAAGGTTGAGCGTTTGTCGAGACCGAGATGATCTGTCGGCGTGATGTTGAAGACGCCGTTCACGCCCGGCCACCCCTCGGTCCGCTCCATCGCGTCCTTGATCGCGACCCGTGTCGCGGCCAGATCATCGGCCTTCGCCCGCGCGGCCACAGCGCTCTGATAGGCGTTCACCGCCAACAACATCGCGTCCCAGGATTGACCGGCGAACAGGTCCACTTTACCTTTGCCGTATGCGCCATCGTATAGCTCGGCGAACTTCGCGAGCACCGGCCGAAGCGGGTTGTCCTTCTTGATCTGATCGTAGACGTTCAACGCTCCAACGCCGACGATCGCACCCTCGACGTTCGCCTTGCCGACGTCGACGAACGCGTTGATCGACGAACCGGCGCCATGATAGATCGGCCCGCTGTAACCAACCCGCTTCAACGCCTCATGGGCGAGGTCGGCCGACGGCGGAATGGCATGGATGTACACCGCATCCAGTCCGGCCTGCTTCAGCCGCAGCGCCTGGGGCGTGAAATTGGTATCCTGGCGCGCGAAGCGCTCGGTCGCGACAAGCTCTATGCCAACCTCCTTGGCGACGTTCTGAAGCTCTTTCAGCCCGCCTTCGCCGTAGGCGTCCTCCAGTCCAAAGAACCCGATCTTCTTGATGCCCTGACGCTTCATGTAGTCCAGCGTACGTCCAAGCATCAGCTTATCCGATGTCGGCGTCTTGAAAGAAAACGGGCGAGCGCTCGCCGGCTCGACGATGGCTGCCGATGAAGCCATGGAGATCATCGTGATCTTGGCGGCGTTCACGCTGTCGATGATGGCCATCGAGCTTGGCGTGGTCGTGCAGCAGACCACGACATCGGCCTTGTCCTCCTCGATCGCCTTGCGCGTGAGGCTGACGGACTTCGTCGGATCCGAGCCGTCGTCATACGAAATGATCTTGATCTTGAACGGGAGATCCTCGCGGCTCGACCACGTCTTATCGAACAGTTCGACCGCGTTCCGTTCCGGTGCCCCGAGGGCCGACGCAGCCCCCGTTACGGCGATGATCGCAGCGATGCGCAGTTCCGGCTTTTCCTCCGCGATCGCCGGGCGATAATCGAAAAGTGCGACGACGCCGGCGGTAACCAGTATGGCTATGGCGAGTGCGACGCAGGCGCGCTTCGTGGTCGTGGTCATGTATCCCCTCACGGTTGCCGTTGTGGCTTTACCGTGGCACTGCGGCACCCTGTGCCGCTGTATCTGCGGATACATCTTCTACGTTGTGCTGCTGGATACAGCGGACACTCGATCCCGAGTGTTAGGATTGGAAATTAAAGTCGCAGCCCACGGAGAACGGCAGCATGAATGGGGATACCGCCCAAGCCTTTCGGACGTTGTTCCGGAGGCTGACGACCGGCGTGACTTTGATTGCGGTCGCAGGGGAAGCCGGGCCGACCGGCATGACCGTGAATTCGCTCACGCCTGTGAGCCTCGATCCGCCGCTGCTGCTATTTTGTGCATCGCTGAAGAGCGCAACGGCAAACAGGATCGCCGCCGTCGGCGCTTTTTCAGTCAACTTACTTTCGGCGAGCCAGCAGGACGTCTCTATGCATCATGCCGGCAAACCTCTTCCCGAACCGACCTGGAACTGGCGGGAGGCCGAATGCGTGCCGTGGATCGAAGGAGCGAACGCCACCTTCCGCTGCCGGCTCATTGCGGAACATCCCGGAGGGGACCACCGCATCCTCATCGGTCAAATCGAGGAGATGTTCGGGCCCGCGACTGCGGCAACGCCGCTGCTCTATCACGGAGGAAAGTACGCCCGCCTTCCCTACAATGAGCTAGATCAGTCGGGAGAACAGCGTGTCGACGAACTTTGGTGGACGGGCTGAATCGCATCAAGCGTCGAGATCCTTGGCGAGGATGGTGTAACCATCCTCAACGGACAACATTCCCTTGTCGCGCAGCCGACCGAGCGTCCGGGTGACGGTTACGCGTGAGGTCCCGGTCATCGACGCGATCTGTTCGTGGGTGAGATGCGTCAGAATCTTCCTGCCTCGTTCGTGATCGACAGCAAACATCCTGCTCAACCGGCTAAGCAATTCGAGTATGCGCTCTTCCGGATCGTTGGAAACGAGGTGCTCCAGCCGCAGCGCAAGAATCCGCTGCTTGAGACTGGTCAGCCTCAGTAAGGCCAGCGCGAATTCGGGGTCACCCCGCATCAGCGATTCGATTTGGGCAACATCGAATTCCAGGGCTTCAGTTGGTTCGACGGCCGTCGCCGTCGAGAACCGTGGCAAACCATCGAAGGCGGCGCCCTCTCCACACAAGGCATTCGGTCCCATATTTTCCAGCACCACTTCGGTGCCGTCCCGCCTGAAGATCGATACTTGGACGAGACCCGATTTCACAAAGTAGAAATAGGTATTAACCTCGGCTTGACGGTATAGCTGTTCGCCTTCGGCGAAACGACGCAGCCGCACCTTCCCTTCGAACGATCGCAGCTTGGCCGCGAGCGCATCCGTCATGCGCCACGTCGCGGCGGGCTTCTTCGCCATCCGTGCCCTCCGCTGATTCTTCAAAAGGGACGACCAACAGGTATCCGGCGATACAGCGTGCGATGCAGACCCGCGGTACCCGTGCGAATGATAGCGCGAGAGGAGACAATCGCAATGGGCTTGGCTCAGCGGACCAAGGTTCCGACTTCGATGGAAGCCGGGGCCGAAAAGGTAGTCAAAAGGACCGCCGCCCTTGTGCCGTGGTTGAGCGAACAGGCGGCCCGGATCGAGGAAGCGCGCCGCATTCCCGACGACGTCGCAGAACGTTTGTTCGAGACCGGGCTGTTCAACTTGATGCGGCCCCAGCGCTTTGGTGGCTTCGGGGCATCTCTCCGTCTCGCGTGGGAAGCAACGTTCAATATCGGACGAGGCTGCTCCTCCAGCGCCTGGCTCTCCGGATTGACCAGTGCCAACATCGTAATGCTGGGCAAATTTTCGGCCGACGCCCAAGCCGAGATCTTCGCTGACGACGTATCGCCGATCGTGCCCATGCTGACGGGCGGCGTCGGACACGACATCCGGATCGACCCGGCCGATGGAGGAATCGTCCTCAGCGGCCGCTGGCGATACGCTTCGGGCGTCGACATCGCCGACTGGTTGGGACTTCTAGTCAACATTCCCGGGCCGGACGGAGTTCCTGCCCCTCACATCGTTCTGGTTCTTCAGTCGGAGTTCGTCATTGACCACCATAGCTGGCGCGTCATCGGCATGCGCGGCACCGGCAGCAAAAATATCACCCTCGAGAAGTCTTTCGTCCCTCAGCATCGCTTCATGAGCTGGACCGATCTGCAGACCGGCAAAAAGCACCCGACCAGCTCGAACAACGAGAGGTGTTACGACTTTCCGCTCAACACTGCGTTCGCGATGTCGGTACTGGCGCCCACCCTCGGCGTGGCGAGCGCCTGCCACGAAGAGTGTATCAACATCATGAGGGGCCGGGTTAGTTCCGGCAACCAGCACGCTCAGATCAACGACAAGATAGCGCAGGTCGACGCCGGCAGCGGCGCGGCGACTATGAGTTTGCTGCGCGATTTTCTTCTTTCCGAAACCGCCATGATCGAGGAGCGCATTGGCCAGGCCGGCGTACTTACGCCGGAAGAACGCGGACTGAGCCGCACGAAGATCGCCATCGCTTCGCGACAGGCACTCTCTTCGGCGCAACGGCTGTTCGCCGCGCTCGGCGGGTCGCTGCTGCCGGAAGGCACGCGGATCGAGCGCCTCTTCCGCGACATCCATGCTATGAGTTCTCACTTTCTCCTCCAGCCCGACCCGATCTCAGAGGCTTACGGCCGCCTCCTGCTCGGGCTTGAGCTCGCCCCCGGTACGCGCCTCTGATCCATCAACCCCAAGATGAACGCGAGGATTCTTTGATGACCAAGAAGGCTTACAGCTCCAACAGCCCGATCTTCGCCGCCGCCGGCGCGACGATCTTCGAGAAGTTTCAGTATTCGCCCGCAGTCAAGGCGGGGGGGCTGGTCTTCGTCGCTGGGCAGATCGGCCTCAATCCCGACGGCTCGACGCCGGAAAAGCCCGAGCAGCAGTTCGTCAACGCCTTCGAACGTCTCAAGCTGGTTCTCGAAGAAGCCGGTTGCCAGATGAGCGACCTAGTCGAGCTCGTTTCCTATCATGTCGGATTGAATACCAATAACCATCTAGTCGATTTCATGAAGGTCAAGGAGAAGTATGTTCCGGCGCCGTTCCCGACGTGGACCATTCTGGACATCACCGGTCTGGCCCGGCCGGGTCTGATCATCGAGATCAAGGCGGTCGCCGCAGCGAAGAACTGAGCGCAACCCCAGACTAGGTCGGGGCCTACTGGCCCCGACCGCTTTTCGAAGCAGTCGATGCGAAACACCTCTCAAACCCTTTGCTTTGCCGCCGGACGGCCGTTCTGACAAACACCTTCGCAAGGGCCGCAGGATGGAGATCAGTGAGGAATACGGAACGCCAGCGTTCGACGCCGCCTATGAGGCCCCCGTTGCAACGCTCGGAAGGGTACTGCGCATGCATCGCGTCAAGGTACGGTGAAGCCCGGCCAGCCCGGGCGCCGTTATTGGTACTCGACGTTAGCCGCGCGGTCAGTTGCGCTACTGCGTTCAATTGCGACAAGACTTTCGATCAGGAGCACTGCGACGGGAATTGCCGGCCTGGCTTGCTGGCGATTCCACTATCACGCCCGCGTCTCCAGTCCGTCTGACGCTAAAAGCCAAGTCCCAGCACGCGGCCGATCCTCGAGTCGATGCCGCCGCCGTCGCGGATCACACCCGTGATCTCGCGGCCGAGGTGATCGTCGATGACTGGCCGCCGGGGGACCAGCTGGAACTCGGGGGCGTTCTCGATCATCGCGAACTTGCCCGATGCCAACTGATCGCCGGCGGAATTGCCTGACCAAACTGCTTGAGCTCATTGTACGCGCGCAACACATTCAGCATTTTCGTCAAATCGTCGAACGATGCATGAGAGCTGGTATGGGCCTCGAGAGCTAAGCGTGTGGCGGCATTGCCCTCGGCGTTCCCAAAGCACGCCCTCGAAGTAGGCGAGAACTTTTTTCTGGAACGCTGCCGCCAACTGCCGCATTTCATGAAGCTTGTCGGCGAGGATGACTTTTCTTGGCATTGGCCATGTAGTCATTCGCCATTCTTGGCGGTGACTTCTCGGTCACGAGATTCCAGATCGGCGTCAGCGAGCCGCGGGTGATCTGGCCGCTACGGGCGAGTTCCGGCGCCTCGTTCACCAGCACCGGCTCGAGCGGCTCGAAGAAATAACGCGACGCATTTCCGCGGCAGTAGTGGCTTTGTCCAGCGTTGCGGAATTCGACGCACAAGGCGGCCATCAGCGCCTCGAATTGCGGGATGTCCTGCTCCAACAGATGCGCCGCTCCAATTCGAAGGAGACGGCTTCGCACCTGCGGCGTCAGCTGCCGCAGATACTCGCGCAGGTGCTCGCTGGCGCGATCCGGCTCAGCTATCACCAAGCGACCTCTCGTTCGCGGCGTCCGTCGTGCGCAACTCGCAAATACATATGCAGAGGAAGTTTCGTGATCCATGCAGATACAACTTCAGCGCCGTCGCCCCTATTGGCGCTTACGATGACCGCTCTCAGCTCAAAGCAAACTCATATCTGGCACGCACAGTTGACGCTTGTACCAAGCACCTGCGGCTCAACCAACGGCTGTACGTCGTGCGCGTTGATACTAAGCTAATCGCCCAAGAAACGTTCGTGGAATCAGGAAAATGGGAACTCCGAGAAAACCCGGCTTCGCGAAATGCTTTCGGTAGAGCTTGGCTCTTGCTTCAATCCAGGTCGGGATTTTTATGGTCCTTCAAGTCAGTCCGAAAGGCGCCGTCTAAAATCGACTAGTATTGAGAGCATCAGCAGATTGTTTGCCGCTCTTGTGCCTTCCATGTAACGCCGAAGCAATTCGGGATATTCAGCTCGCCTGAGAATACCTTTCCTTTTCCAACAATAGATCAGGATTTCGAGCGCCGCGCCCGTAGCCGCCCCGCAGGGCGCAACTGTTTCAACAGTTGGGGCCGGCCTTGTCTTCGCAGCCTTGGCCGGGGAGATGGATTTCAGAGCTGCCATCTCTATGAGGCTTGCAGCGCTACGTAATAAATTGGTTAATGATATCCCTGTCGTCCCTTCAGGCGCTTCCAGTGGTGTTGAAGAACGACAGCTTCGGCGAGGTGCGTTTCGAGCAGATGGAGATCGGCAATCCGGAATATGGCTGCGCGCTCTCTCCGATCGATTTCGTCGAGCCTGCGGCGCCGAAGGATTCCACTGCGAGCGGCCGGACGAGGTGCGACCTGCGATAGAAGCGGCGCTGCGCTCGCCAAAGCCGGCTCTGGTCGAGGCGGTGGTCGCCGACGAGAAGCCTCCCAAGCCCGAGGAGATGGGGGCGTGAGCGGCGCGGCGGCGCCCCCGCCGCTCCGCCGAGCAGAACCGGGCCGAGGTCCTGCGCGCGGCCACCGCCGAGTTTCGCGACGCATGGCTTGCTGGCGGCCGCATCACGCGCATCGTCAAGAAGGCCGGCACCAATCCGCGGATGATTTACGAGCAGTTCGAGCTTTATGTCGCGACGCTGGAGAGCGCGCTCGGCGCATTGCGCGACAAGGAGCTGACGCTTGATGTCGAACATCTCGATCCACTCGAAGGTCTGTTGAAACTGTTCGACTTCATGACATTTCGAGCGCAATCTTCATCTCGTCAAACCTGCGCCGCGCTGAAAACCTGATGAAAGCCCGCTACATGAGAAAGTCACCGCGCATCCACGGGATGTCCTCGCCGGTGCTCGCCATGACCACGCGCCTGCTCGCGCGCGGCGTGGCCGAAGGCCGGCTCACCCCCGACATCGACCCCTTGCGGCTCTATGTCATGATCGCAGCGCTCAGTCAGTTTCACCTTGCTAACGTCCACACGCTGTCGAACGAGTTCAACTCTGACCTGAAAGACGTTACTTGGCGCGCCAAACGAAGTGCTGATGCTCGTAAGGTGCTCGCGGCCTATCTGGAGCGAAGGGAGTTGCCGAAGACATTTCGAAGGGCGCGCTTATTAAGTGCCGCCTTTGCACGGTGCACACCCTTGCGGCTTCGGACATGCTGGACTTGACGAGCCGACGACTTCGAAACGCCCGTGCATCAAGTTCGGAACCACGTTTTTGCCAAAATGCAACCCTAGATAGTTTTTAATTGACGGAGGTTGAGTTTGAACTTGGGCAGACCGCAACGGCGTAGTAGAAGCGTACTCACTTGGCGCTTTTAAAATGGTGCTCGCCAGAAACTCTTTCAACATCTCGCACTTGAATCAGCTCTCATCCGTTGACCTGCAACATTTGCGCTTCGCGGTTGTTGCAGCGGATTACGGGAGCTTCCGGCAGGCCGCCCAGGTTTTGGCCATCCGGCAGTCCAGTCTCAGTCGTTCGATCAGACAATTCGAGCAGCTATTAGGGATTGTTCTTTTCGAGCGCTCCAGCGGCGGGGTCGTGCCAACGCCTGCCGGCCGAATCTTCCTCCGGATGGCTAGAACTATCCTCGAAGAATTCGATGCACTGCTAGCAACAGCAAGGGCAACTCACAACGGAGAGGTCGGCCGACTGGCAATTGGGTTCTGCACATCACTTTCGGCAGGCAATCTGCGCGTCTCGTTCGTCGAATTCAAGCGGCGCTTCCCGCAAATCGATCTCGCTACCTTCGAGAGATCACTCACGCGACTAGCAGCCGGACTTCGGAATGGCGTGCTCGATATTTTGATCGTGACCGGCTGTCCGCCCTTGCTAGACAACAAGAGTCTGCCACTTTGGAGCGAGCGCATCTTGGTCCTCCTGCATGAGGACCATCCGTTGGCGGCCAGAGAGGTCGTTTATTGGACTGATCTGCGCAAGGAAACGGTCCTATTGAGCCAATATGATCCTGGGCGCAACATCGAGGATCTCCTGGTTTCGAAGCTCGTCTCGCCCGAAGATCGTCCAAAGATCGAGCGTCATGATGTCAGTCGCGGCGTCATTCAAAGTCTCGTCATGATGAAGCTGGGCATCAGTCTGGTCTTGGAATCGGATATCGGCGCCAATCCTTCTGGATTGGCCTACCGGGAGCTGCGGGACGGCTGTGGTCCGAGCCGACTGCCGTATTGCGCATATTGGCGAGCCGACAACGAAAGCCCTGCCCTGAAAGCCTTCCTGAAGCTACTCGCTGAGCGTTACCCTTCCCCCCGCTTTGGAAGTTGATGCGCTCGACGAGCTCTGGCAAACGCTCGATCTGTTGCCATGAACCGCGCCAGCATCGGCGCGATGAGCTTGGTTGGCTCGCAGATGGTTTTCCCGCTTTGCTGGGATAGTATTTCGGCATAGCTTATGAGATCACGGTGCAAGCTTGCCGGCAGCTCGAGCGTGACCTTGACTGGGTTGTGATCGTCAACAGCTGCGAGTTTGAGCTTGGCCATCTCTTCATCCCCTATAGGGCTCGAGCACCAGGTCGCGATTGACGATCACTCGAACCGGAAATCCCGGACGGATCGTCAACGTTGGCTGGATGTTGAGATTGCGGCGAACGACCTGTTGACCGATCTGATCGAAGGAGTCCCCTGCCCCGCGTCGGAGCGCCTGAATGATGGCGTTGTTGGTATTGTTAACGTCCGCCCCGGAATTCACCTCGGTGCCGACTGCGAGCAGCGTCGACAAGGCAGCTGCTCCGAGCAACTCTTTCCAATGGTTGTCGACCTCATCTTCAAGGCCGGAATATCCCCCAGCATCCGCGCCGGGCTGTCGCTCCAATACGATCGAACGTCCATTCGGCATGATGAGCCGCGTCCAGACCAGGAGCACGCGCGACTGCCCAAATGCGACCTGGCTGTCGTAGGTTCCTATCAATCGTGCACCCTGCGGAATAAGCTTCGCACGGCCAGTTGGAGAATCGAAAACCGCCTCTGTCACTTGCGCGGTGATTTGTCCGGGAAGATCCGAGCGGATGCCCGTGATGAGAGCGGCCGGGATGACCGTTCCCGCCTGCACCACAAACGGCGACGCTGGACGTGAGAGCCGGTCGGGCGCCGTAGTCCGCCGATCAACTGGGGCATTGACGAAGAGAAGTTTGCGATCCTGCCCGTTCTGGGCGAAGGCTTCATCAGAAGGTGACGCAGTGTTGGTAGGCGTTTCCTGAGATGCGGCATGTGTTGGCGCAATTGGCGAAGTGGTGGATGCAAATACCTTGCTGGTTCGCGCCGCCTCGGTTTCCTGATTGGCACGTTGTTGCTCGGCGTCAAGGCCAATTGGTCCAGATTGGCCTTGCACTGTTCCGATGGGACGTCCAAGGTCCCCCGGCAATGGCGGGCCAGGCCGGGGGACGTCGCGGGGAATCCCGGCATAATCCTGTGGCAACGTTGCCAGGGCATCCGCGACATTGTGGTGATCCGTGCTATAGAGCTCGTCCGGCGCGGGATCGTGTGGGTGGTTGCTTCTCAGCGCCCACAGTAGCGCGCCAGAGATGAGCAGCAGGGCTAGTGCGGTGCCCCCAGCAAGGACTTTTCGGGAGAGCCGCGTGATCCTGGGGTGGTCTGCGCGCAGACGCAAAGGCTGCGCGCTATCATCGGATGAAGGCGTTGATCCCGATGCGGGACCGTAGCTCTCGTTTGGCCCGTTGTCGGTCACGATCGTCCTCCGTCGCCTCTAACAATTCTGACCTTCTGCTGTTTCTCGCCGCCGAGACGCAGTTCGGCCGCGGCGAACAGACGGTCGGCAATCAGGATATTCCTGTAGACGCGATAATTGACGAGCTCGGGCTTGCCATCCTGGCCGATGACGAACAGTGGCGGCATTTCGCCCTGACCAATGCCGGGCGAGAACTCGATATAGACTTTGCGGCCGTCGTCATACGCATTGACCGGCCGCCAGGGGGAATTATCGCCCTCAATGACGTAGCGGTAGCGGCGCTCTCTCATTTCCGGGATGACGGGTGTTAGAGGCAGAGCTTTCGAGCGGCCATTTCGGTCTTCGGGGTAGAACCAGGCGACCGACGGCATATAGAGCTTTTCGCGAGAACGAAGTTCGATCAGGTATGTTCGCCGATCGGTATTGATGACGAGGTTGGTCTCGATGGTAGGGCGTGTCGGCTTGACCATGATATGGACGCGGCTGGTATCGCCGTTGCCACTCTCGGTGTCGCCGACAATCCAGCGTACAGTGTCGCCGGCGGCCAGCGGTCCGGAGCCGGTCAGTTGTTCGCCCGGTTCAAGCGCGATATCCGTGATTTGCCCCGGCGAGGCATAGATCTGGTAAAGGGCGCCGGGACTAAAGGGAAAAACCTGGACGGCGTTGAAATACCCAGCGCGCCGCGGTTGCACGCGCGCGACCTTGTTGGCAATCTCGATGCGATCGCTGGGGTCCTTGGCTTCCGCCTCACCCTTGTTACCCCCACGGGTCGGCGTCCACGCTGGAGGGACATTCAAGGGTTTCGCGTGCTCGTCCAACGGCATCGGTAGATCGGGGGACGGCGGCACATCGTCATCATAA
>Ga0070730_10000485_pt1 | contig 46580 bp, 57 predicted proteins | sample Coa_R1_3_FD_66447 | JGI IMG/M metagenome (GOLD analysis project Ga0070730, IMG submission 66447) | Surface soil microbial communities from Centralia Pennsylvania, which are recovering from an underground coalmine fire - Coalmine... | ecosystem: Environmental > Terrestrial > Soil > Unclassified ...
CCGTCGCAGGAGCCGTAGACACCGTTGTTAAAATGACGACCAAGGGCTACATGCACTTCCAGGGGCGTGCCTGCGGAGAGCAGCACAAGAAACTCAAGTTCACGCATGTGGGTGGGGAGATGGGCTATATGTGGGAGGAGGATGTAGACAATACCGTTGTCGTAGAAGCACGGACATTGCTCAAGACCTACAAGAAAGCCTCAGAGCGGTCTCTGGCGCGGATGTTGGCAAGCAGCACCGGCATAGACGAAGAGAGGGCGCGTGGGATTATTCGCCGCGAAAAGGAGAAGGCGTGAAGACTACGTATCGTATTGTCACAGATGGTCATGGTTTATTTCGTGTCCAATTTAGAACATGGCCTGGGTGGACAATATCCCGAGTTAATAGTAGTGGATGGTTCACAAGCCTTGAAGATGCCACACGAGCACTAGAGAATATTGCAACCCGAGGAAACCCAAGTAAGTGGGTAGAAGTCTATAGAAGGAAGGTCTAACATGAAGAAACTACTGAAGATTGATGTGCGGAAGACCAATATCCGTAAAGGGATTAGGAGCACGCCCAAGCTGTGCCCGATTGCCCTTGCAGGCCGCCGAGTCAGCCATAAGGAAGTCGTAGTCGATGGAACTTATCTGTCATTAACTTGCGGAGACGAGGAGTTATCTTACACGCTGCCGAAGAAAGCGCGACGATTCGTTGACCGCTTCGATGCAGGGAAGCCGGTGAAGCCGTTTACGTTTACCGCGAGACTGGAGGCATAATGGACTTCGTTCAGTTTCCAAAGATACCACGTCTCAATAGAGACTGCGTAATCACCGAGAAAATCGATGGCACGAATGCACAGGTGTGTATCGTGCCCTCAGATGGTAACAATGGTGATACTGCTTTAGGACACGCCGATTTCCTCTCGGATGGAATCGTCTGCAAGCATGCTATCCTCGCGGGTTCTAGGACTCGATGGATTACGCCAAAGGCTGATAATGCCGGGTTTGCTCGTTGGGTTGTTGAGCACATTGAGGAGCTAAAGCACCTTGGCCCAGGGCAGCACTTTGGCGAGTGGTGGGGCAATGGGATTCAGCGCGGCTACGGCCTCACCAATGGCGATAAGCGATTCTCCCTCTTCAATACCGCCCGTTGGGAGACCGATAGGCCGTCCTGTTGCGGCGTCGTGCCTGTCCTGTATCGGGGACCATTTAACTCACAGGCTGTTGAGTGGGCGGTAGACCATTTGAGAGCGCATGGAAGTCGTGCGGTCCCCGGCTATGTCCGTCCCGAGGGCATTGTCATCTACCATGAACACTCGAAGTCCTATTTCAAGGTCACCCTCGAAAACGATGAGATGACTAAGGGGGAGGCTGAATACAGGAGCCGTCAAGAGAAGGGCCAGCGGCCTTCTCATGTATCCTACCGTGAACATCTAGATACAATCAGTGGCTCAATCGGCGCTGGCATGAACACTGCAACAGTGGCAGTAGAAGCAAACGTATTTCAACTAGGAGAAAACTAAATGGCATTTGCAGACCGTATTCGTAAGACTGGTGGATTTCTCAACAACGTCGATGGGAAGATTGTGGACCTCGTTGCCACGAACAATCCTGACTTTGGTGCCGCGAGCCGAGAGCAGAATAGCAGCTTCAATGCCCTCTGGCTCACGCTCACGACCCGTATCGATGGGGCCGAGAAGGACGAGACCTCGAACATTGCAATGGGCGGCGGCGATGATTTCGTTATCAGCGACGACGGGCATCAGCTCGTGCCCGCATCGAAGGATGCCGCATTGTGGGCCAATACGCCCGGTGTGAGGTTCTTGGCATCTGGGTATGCCAATGGTATTCCCGATAACACCGGAGCACCCGGCACCCCCATCGATCTCACCGACTTTATCGGCTATCGTGTCCGTTTCGTCCAAGTCATTGACCAGGACGGCATGGACCGCATGGCAAAGAAAGTCAAGGCCAATCCCCGCAAGTATCCCAAGTATAACGACAAGGGGCAGCGGCAGGACAAGACCGACAAAACGAAGTATTACGACCAGCGGAATCCTGAGATTGCTCAGGTCTACGGCAAGGACGACGTAGAAGTTCGCCCTCGTGCAACTGCGGCTGCGAAGTCTTCCACCACTTCTGGTGCCAAATCCGCGAATGGGAAGACGAATGGTAGCGTGAAGGCCGTTGCGGCGGCTGATGAAGGGCTCGCGGCATTCGCTGGTGAGGTTCTTGTGGCTGTGCTCCAGAAGCATGACGGCCAAGTGAAGAAAACTCAGCTCAATCAGTTCGTCACCCGCGACTACGCGAAGGACCCACGGCGTGAAGATGTCCGTAAGTTCCTCTTCAACGATGAGAACTTGCAGCAGTTCTCGGCTGAGGGCATTACCGTGGGCGATGACTTCTACACGGTGAACTTCGATAAGTCTGGGCGAGACCAGATTATCTCGCTCCAGTCGTAGTCGGCGTATGGGGTCAATCCAGCGGTAACGGGAGTGGGACTAGAGGCTGGGAGCAACCGCCCACACACGACCCCCCAAGATAGCGCGTTCTCTGGCAGCAGTCTTCCGCGCTTGGTAATCAAAAGACTGCCAGATATTCATACACCCTAGTGCTGGTGCTCCAGGGCATGTGGGTAAATTAACTGGAGAACTGGTGGGTGCCTTGTATAGTGTTGGGGACATAGTTGTCGGATTTCCGACTAGAGCCCTGACCTATCGAAACAAGGGGTATACCGCCCACTGGGTCGATTTTGAACTTCGACTAGGAGAACAGGTGATGCTGTATTATCGTGATACTGGGTGTCTTCGACATGCTCAGTATGGACATGATAAGCCGGTGAGACTCCGGTGCCTAGTCGAACACTTTATGGGCCGGTGATTGAAACTACGGCATGGAGCCCGTAGGACTGCGTATCGAGCGATACGTGACTACCGCGTGAATAACCGGCCTACTCTTTCTACCTAAAGGAGACGTATGAAATCACTCTGTATCGGTCTACTAATTCTTACACTCGCGGCACCTGTATCGGCCGAGACAAACCCTTTGGCCTGGAAATCCAATCAGCAGGTAGCCGATTGGTTGTCTACGGGAGGAGTCGCGGCCTCTATCGGCCTCGATACACTCCACAACTGGAACGACCCTCATCGCGGAGAGGCATTGAAGTGTGAAGCCTTCCGACTAGGAATGACTGTGGGCATTGCGGAATTGACCAAAGCCTTTGTGCATCGCACGCGCCCCGATGGTAGCGACAATAAGTCATTCTTCAGTGAGCATACGGCGCTTGCGGCAGCATCGGCCACTGGGTGGAAGCTGGGGATTGGGTTCACCATCGGCGTCGGGTATGGCCGCATGGCCGCGAACAAGCACTATGGCACCGATGTGTTAGTCGGAGCCGGTGTCGGCGCACTATCTCATTTGCTCTCGTGTAACTAAGGATAGCCTATGAATGTCTCAGACATCGACCATCTCCCCGTGGCAAACCAGGAGCCTCGCGCACTAGTTATCGAACTTCTCGTGACCAAAGGCTACCTCAAGACTGGGTATCCATTGACCGCGCACAACTTCTATCCGGCCCTCGTGGAGGCACTGGAAGCCGCACCAGCGAAGGTATCCCAATGAGCGAGAAACGATACATTGTGAAAATCGAAGACACTGATGGCGTCGTGTGGCTCAACACGGGGTCTTTTGAGGCGAATCGTAGACACTTGCTCGCATGTGTGACTACGGCTATCTCACTCGCACAGGAAAAGGATACCCGAGTAGCCGAGTATGCGGCACAGATTGCCTTTGGCCCACGACGCTACTTTGAAGACGTAGCACTCGATAGCGATTTCTAATGCTGATTACGCCCCTCTCCATTGACCCTGCCTCTCTGCATCTTGGAGACAGCGGCTCCATACGGGCTCCTGGGCTTCACGCGAGCGATATCTATAACTCATACTATCAGGATATCGAGCCTGAACGCTACAAGCGCGGCGACGGTGAACTACCGCCGCCGTTGTTGTTAGAGACAGGGATAATCATCGAGAACATGTTGGAAGAGGGGCTGAAACGCCGCTTCGAGAAGTCTACAGGTGCCGAACAGATTGAGCGACCTGGCGAGTTTATCTACGAGGGTGAATGGCATGGACGGCCTTTTAATCTTGCTTATAACCCTGACCTCTTTATATATAATGGTGTCGGTCTCCGAGTCGGGGAGATAAAGGGGACGTGGCTTTCGTCTCATATTCCCCATGCATGGCTGTCCTCAGCCGAGAGCATTGCGGAGCATTCTGGTGACATCGAAGCGGCCATCCACGGCAACGAGAAACTCTCCAAATACTGGTGCCAAGTAATGATGTATGCCTACATGATACGGTCGCGGTTTGGCCGCTTGTATGCATGTTTCATCGCGGGGGATTATAGTAGGCCGTTCAAGTCTCAGTTGGTCGCGGTCGATGTCGAGTTTAGTGAGGATGAACTGGAGCACAACTGGGGAAGTCTGATGAATTTCGCAGTGGGGAAGGGGCTCATCTAAAGGAGACTATGCCAAAGAAAACTGACTACGGAAACTTTAAGCCATTAGAGTCGGCGGATAGGTATCGGCTCATCGTGCGGTCGTGGGGGCCAGAGGGTAGCGGCAAGAACCACTTTGGCTTCACAGGCCCCTCGCCCATCTTCGGCCTCTACTTCGACCCAGGCGGGCATGAGGGAGTCGCGGAGAAGTTTATCCGTGAGGGGAAGGAAATTCATGCGGTCGCGTATCGCTTCGATAAGTCGAGTATGGAGCAGTCTCAGGCGAAGGACCTCCGAGACCAATTTATCGAAGACTACGAATTGGCGCTAAAGAATGCCCGCACCATCCAGTGGGATGAGACTGAAGTCTGGGAACTGTTTCGGTGGGCGCAGTTTGGGTCCGATAGTGAGGCACCCAAAAACTATGCTCAATTGAATGCTCAGTATCGCTATCTCATCCAGGCGGCATATGACGCGGGCGTGAACCTGCAGTTGATTCAAAAGGTCCGCGAACGCTGGGGACTGAACGACAAGGGGAAACTCGGCCCCACCGGCATCTATGACCCACAAGGGTTCAAGGAAGCGAACTACATCGTCCAAGTGGACCTCCAGCATTCGTGGTCTGAGGAAGACGGCTTCAAGGTGCAGATTGGGAAGTGTCGGCAGAATATGACGCTGCGGGGGCAGGAGTTTGGCGGCGGCTCATTGGATTGGCCGACGTTGGGCGGATTGGTGTTTCCTGAAAGTAGCGAAGGCGACTGGCAATGATGTTTATCGATTCAAGGGCTGGAAGCATTGACCTCTATGCCTCGATGCAAAAGGCCAATCTCCCTGTGCAATTGGCAGACCCAGACCTCCCGTATGGGGATGTCTACTTTGTGGGACGAGGCGTCGGTGGCACTGGCCTAAATATCGGAATCGAGCATAAGACGGTCTCTGATGTTATCAATAGCATCCAAACCAATCGCCTCCAAGGTCACCAGCTCCAAGGCATGAGGGAGGCCGAGGAGGGTGCGGCTCCCTTCTACGACCATTGCTGGCTCATTATCGAGGGTAAGCCGAGCTACGATAGGCAGGGGATGCTCATCCACCGTCGCGGCGGCAAGACATTTCGTATGGGCATGACCATCAACGAACTATATAAGCGCCTCACAGTCTTGCACCTATGCGGCGGTCTCAATTGGCTCTGGTTTCAGACGCGGCGGGACACCGTGAAGTGGATAGACGCCTTCTATCATACGTGGACGGATAAGGACCTCGACCAGCATAAGAGCCACTTGGGGCTCTATGAGGCTCCGACGCTCATTCCCGTATCGCAGACCGTGCGGACGTTGGCAACACTCCCCGGTGTGGGACTCAAGGTGGCAAAGGCGGCTGAGAAGGAATTTGGCTCCATTAAGGCTGCGATTATGGGCTGTCCCCAACAGTGGGCAAAAATCGAAACAACTGATGACCGTGGCAAGAAAAAGCAGTTTGGCCTCAGTCATGCAAATAGGCTGGTGGAGGCAATCCGATGAGGAGAAAAGTGTTCGCCTGGGGGTATCTGCTGGCCGTCCTGGCTCTAAGTGCCTTCGTGGTCTATGAAGCGTATCTACACGCATAGGAGGAATGATGAGTAACGAAGGCTACTACACACAGACGATTGAAGGCGACGTGGAACTGTGCGATAATCCTGACTGCGCGCTGTGCGGAGAACCCTCGCCACATGGAGAGTATCAGGCCGATAGGTCCGATGCGGTGGCGGCGGTGCCGCACGGCGGCTACGCCAGCGACGGCGAGTATTATTTCGCGGTGCCCGCAGAGCGGAGGCGCACGTATTTCATCACGGCCACAGTGCAACTCGTGGTCGAGGATGAGTGTGTATCCTTCGCATTGATTGAAGTGAAGGATAGACTCAACTCCCTGATTGCCGATGGCCCGCTGCGGAATGACCCCCTGAATGGGGCAACCATCGAAGACATCCAAGATATCACAAGCCGATGAGATGTAGAGGCGTAGGACCGGCCCCCTGTGAGTGGATGGTCGTCGCAGAGGGGCCGGGGCCGGAAGAGGATAGAAAGGGGATTCCTCTCGTTGGTAAAACGGGCAAAGAGTTTGATAGATATTTCAATGGCGATAGGCTCCCTGAGCGTCGGGAGATATTCGTCACCAATCTCTACCGCCAATATGGGGGGAAGAACTATGAGTGGACCGCTGAAGACTTGGAGCGAGACAGTCTTCTACTCCTCGATGAGTTTCGGCGGGTGTGCCCTCGTCTCGTTATTACTATGGGTCGTCACTCAACACGATACTTTCTTGGCGATGTCAGTATGGATGATGTGCATGGGCTACCTTGGACTATTGATTTTCATGGTCGCGGGATAACCGTTTTCCCCCTCTACCACATTGCCGCAGGCTTCCATAACCCCGAGATATCCGGCTACGTCAGCTACGACTTCCAACAACTCGAAGCCTACTTCGATGGGAAGCTGACGGCGAGGAGACTTTACGATGACCCGTTCAAGGAGCCGAGCTACACGGAAATCACGGAACTATCCCAGATTATCATTGACCCATCAAAGCCGATTGCTATCGACACCGAGGGTTATCCAAGAGCCCCTTGGAGTCTTCAGTTTTCACAGGATGCTGGCCGAGCATCCATCATTCGAGGTAATCGTTCCTCCCTGGTGGTCAGGCGATTTGGAGAGCTACTTAGACAATCTGGAGCACGAATCGTCTATCACAATTCTCTACACGATTTAACCACGATGCGGGCGATGGGGATTGAGACCGCAGACCTCCCCTTCGATGATACGATGGTGGCGGCCTATTTGCTCCAAGTAGAACCCAAGGGCCTTAAACCCCTCTGCATACGCCACTGTAACATGAAAATGGACTCCTATGAGGACATCATGGGAGACGCACAGAATAGACTCGCGTATGACTACTTCGTGAGCCTCTGGGACATAGAACAGGATGATTATGAGCAACGACAACAAGCCGAATTTATACGCCTCACTACAACAGCTTATGTCAACTCCAGAGGGAAGACAGTTACTGGTAGACGCCTTAAAGTGTTACCAAAAATCAGCCGTTCCATATTACACAAGGCAGTCGAACGAGGAATGCGCTCCCGAGAGCCCTACAAACTGTGGCAAAAGTGGGAAGACGACGCCCTCCCCATCAGAGTCGCGGCCTACACACGACTCGGAGATATGCCTGAAGCTACGCTTGACCATGTGCCAATCGAACGAGCCATACATTACGGAGGAAGAGATTCAGACGGCACTGGACGACTTGCTCCTGAACTTTCAGGACGAATTGATGTCTTGGGGCTTAGAGGGGTCTATGAGTTGGAGCTATCAACCTATCCCCTCATCGACCGAATGCACACAGTCGGCATCAAACCAGACCTCCCACATTTCGCTCGATTATCCGCGAAGCTGGGGACCGAAGTAGAAGGGCTACAGGCGAAACTTGAAACAGAAACGGGCCTCGAAGGCTTCAATGCCAACTCCGGTGACCAGGTTGCCGATTACGTCTTCGACCGACTTGGACTGGAGGGTTATAAGCGCACAGAGTCTGGACGCTTCTCGACCAACGATAAGGTCCTCGAAGCCTTGGAGCATGAGCATCCTGAGTATCCTGTCATCTCGACTATTCGTGAGTATCGTGAGGTCTACAAGCTTAAACACACGTTTGTGGACCGTATTCCAGACTTCGCCCGCCGATGGCCTTACGACGGTCGTGTTCACGCTACGTTTAGGACCACGAGGGTGGTCACTGGGCGATTGGCGGCTAGTGACCCGAATCTATTGGCACAGCCGAAGCACGGGAAGTTTGCCAAGGAATTTCGTAGAGGGTGGGTAGCGGATGAGGGGCATCTGCTGGGTGAGTGGGATGAGAGCCAAGGTGAGCTACGTGTGCTGGCACATCTTAGCCAGGACCCTCTTATGCTTGCTGTCTTTCGTGGCGAGCGTCGTAATCCTGATGGCTCTCTCATTGACCTTCATGCAGCTTTGGCTGAGAGGATATTTGGCGTCAAGCCTAGCCAGCAGGACAAAAGCAAACACCGGCTCCCCTCAAAAGCCGTGAACTTTGGTCTCCCAATGGGGATGACGAATAAAGGATTAACCCTTGAACTACGGAAGAATGGCGTAGACATCAGCGAAGATGACGCCCAACGATGGATTGATGAGACCGACGCGCTCTACGTGGGGGTTCCACGATATAAAGCCCGTATGGTCGCGGAGGCGAAGCGGAATGGATACATTCGGTGCCTTAGTGGTCGCATTCGTTATATTGGGGGCATTAAGTCTTGGGATGCGGCGATACGGGCCGAGGCTGAACGATTCGCGTTTTCCACCCCCATCCAAGAGGGACTCACATGGCTCGTGAAGCAGGCGGAAGTGTCCATTTGGAAGGAAATCATTGGCCCCTATGGGCGACAAGGCCGCTACGTGCAGCCGATTCTTCAGGTGCATGATTCGATAAACCTCGAATTTGAGGATGACCCGAAACTGGCACAGGACCTGAATAGACACATGCGGGAGATACTGAGCCGCATCCCAGAGGGCTTCACGGTGCCAATGGATAGTAGTGGGGAGTATGGGCCGAATATGGCCGATATGAAGGAGTTTTGATGGGCTATGAACTACGGGATGAAGTGTGGGATGAGTTTCAGAGAGCGACGTATAAGCATCCGCCGATGGCGTCCCACCATGAGGCATATGCGGTTATCCGCGAAGAACTTGATGAGTATTGGGAGGAAGTGAAGAAACGCCCAAGTCAGAGAGACCCTGTGAACTTGCGATTGGAATTGGTGCAGACGGCAGCGATGTGTATCCGCACTATCCATGACCTATGTGACCCCAAGGAGACCGAGTGAATTACTACTACGCCATGAGTCCAATAGATATCGGTGTGCTTCTCGTGATTGCACTCTTAGTGGGACTTAATGGTGGATTCTGGTTTGGCTACACAAGGAGACAAAGTGACAGAGATAGAGCAGCGAAAGATAGACCTAGTGAATCGGCTCTTAAAGAATGCGCTAGATGCTATCTATGCCCAAGACGATGTATTAGAGGGGGGATTCGATGACACTGACCACGACTCAGACGACAGAGGTTCGCATCTCGACGGCTCTGAAGTCGAAGCTGATGAAGCGGCTTCGCGTCTACGACCAACTGAATGCCCAGAAGCAGGCCACGAAGGCGGCAATGGACAAAATCAAGGGTGAGGTCGAAAACCTCTTCCTCGATGCGGATGAATTTGATGCGCTCCAGAATGGCGTGAAAGTGGAGGGATTCGCCCTGAAGCACGTCTCAGGCACCAGGCGGAAGTTCAATCGGAAGAAATTTATCGACCTGGGCGGCTCCGTGGAAATCTACGATATGGCGAGGCCCCATGTGCCTACGAAGGCATTTATGAGCATCCGGGTTCCCGGTGAGCCCGAGGAAGCCGATAACGACGAATAGGCATAAAACATGCACTTCAATCTGACGAGGTATCTCACTATGAACTTTCTCCAGAAAGACATCGCACTGGGCTTTTTGCGCCACATTTTGGGCGGCATCGGCGGCTTCATCGTCGCCCACGGATGGCTCACGAATGCTCAGGATGCCCAATTCATCCCCCTCCTGGCACAGGTTTTGCTTGGGGCGGCCATGTTCGTCGCGGCTCTTGTCACTTCCGCGATGCAGAAGGTGGCATCTGCACCCGCCGTTGTGGTTCCACCGGCCCCGGCAAAGATTGTGCCAAATCCGCCTCTTGGAACCAAGTAAATGGTTGGGCATCTCGATATCTACACGGCGAACCCTACGGCGGCCATTAGCCTGACCCATGATAATGGGCAGGCTTTTGACGCGACAGCCGTAGACGGCCATGCGGTGATTGGCCCCTTCGACCTCCCAGATGGGAATGGGGCGACCCTCGTAGTTGATGGAGAGACCTTCCGAGGGGTTCTGTGGGTGAGTCAACTGAATCCGGTGAATGGGTCTGCCACCTTCGGTATCGACACATTCCCAGCGTTTACGCCGCCGTTGCCTCCGGTGCCCTCCAGGGACCAGGTGTGCGCCGTCCGTATGCACTTCCAGGGGGCTCAGGTGCAGACCGATGCCTATGGTCTCCTCCCCCTCTTCCAGCCGGTGATGACCTCTCCTGGGCTCTCACAGGCCGATAGGGAGCGAATCTACCAAGCGACAGCAGGAGACACCCATTATAATCTGTCGCTATCCTGGCGGTATGCGGAGCCAGGGCAAGCCTACACCAACATCCCCGGCCGAGACCTCTCACAGGACCTTCCCACCTTCCGCACCTACGTGGTCGAGGCGATTCAGCACGGGCGGATTCCGCTGATTACCCTCGCGGGCGACGGTAACGGTGCTGGACCCGGCTACAATGACCCTGGCGGCTGGACCTACGGTCACGATTGGCTCATGGCGAACTTGGCACGTATCTTGGATGGGCTTAAAGATGTCCGAGACTACTGCCTCTTCGTCCCCGGCTATGATGCCATCTTCTACGGGTGGTCACCGGCTCAGGTCAAAGCCTTCGTAGACCTCTTCCGCCAGCTCTACCCGAATGGTCATCTGGGGCTAGAGTTTTCGATTGGTATCTCCCATCTAGGCAATGGGGCTGCGGACTACGCCCCTGGAGGCACCATGCAGGGTGTGGATGTGGTCCTGAGTGAGTTTGACTGGCCGGTCACAGGTGACGGCATCTGGCAGATTGCAGCCCGTTTGCTGGGGAGTGCGTATAAACGCCCAGCGGATGAACCAGCCGCCGATGACCCGCCGCCAACAGCCCACTATCTCGCGGTGCCGACGCCGAGGGGGCCGTATTATGCGGTCTTCTATGAGCGCGGCCTCTATAACCAGGTGAGGAATCAAGCCACGGTGGCTGATATCGATAAATCCCGCGCCTATGGGCAGTCGGTTGGCTACCAGTATTGGGGGTAAGATGAAGACTCTCGTTTTTCTGCTGATGTTCTTGACAGCGGCACCTGTGTTCGCACAGGACCCGATTGGCCGCGTGAGTCTGCCCGTATTCCAGGTGGCAACGACGCCGCAGCCGACTCAGGACCTGTTGATTGCCGTGGCAAATCTCCAGGTCCAAGTGAATGACCTAAATGTCAAGGTGGCGGCGATTCAGGCCAACCAGGCTCCTAGCGCCCTAGAGCGTGTGTTGACATCCTCGCAGTTCTGGGTGCCTTTTTCGGCCCTCGTCACATTCGTCGTCGGTCGCTACGTGGTGCCGAAGACCAACTAACTCGTCTAAAGGAGACTGGAGACTTCATGCAAGTCGTTACAGTCGATATCCCTGAAAGTCACGGTTACCTTATTCCCATAGGAGACATGCACCGAGGCGATAAGCACCTATCGACCAGCGGACTGAATAAAGTGAAGGGTTACCTCAACTGGGTGCAGGAGCGGGATAATGCCCGCATCTTCCTCATGGGAGACATCCTCAATGTCGCGTCACGCACAGCGAAGTCGAATCCCTTCGAGTCGGTCTCAGTCGGGGATGAATACGAATCGGCACTCGAACTCTTCCGTCCATATGCGCCCAAGATTGTCGGCTGCATCACCGGCAACCACGAGCAGCGGATGTATCGGGACTTCGGATTCAATCCTCTTCAGCCGTTTTGCAAAGAGCTTGGCATTGTGTATTGCGGCTATTCGGCGGCACTGAAGATTCGTGTTGGCAAATGTAAGTCCAATAGCTTCTACCAGACCTACTGGGGGTTTGCACATCATGGCACAGGAGGCGGCGGCACACTCGGCGGTGCCCTCAATAAGAAAGTCAAGCTACAAGAAGTGGTGCATGGGATGGACTTCTATATGTCTGGTCATGACCATCAGCTTATTGTTGGCACACGGAATATTCTTCTTCCTGAACGTGACCAGATTGTCCACCGCCGCGTCCATTATATTGATACTGGCAGCTTCCTTGATTGGGATAAGTCGTATTCTGAGGAAGCGGCTATGCCAATCTCTAAGCAAGGTGCCCCGAGGCTGAGGTTCGATGGCAAACGCCATAGCCATGACCTCCATGTGAGTATCTAATGGCTAAGAAACGCCCACGGCTCACACGGAAGCGCGGCTGGTCTCTCGGCCAAAAACTCTGGAAGGAGTTTATGGAGGGGAGGGTGTATGAGTGTATCATCACGCATCCGAGCCGGTATGTCTACGGAGCCCAGATAGGCAAAGATGTCTTCGTAGACCCCCGCACGAGTGTGCTGACCGTGCTGCTCCACGAATTACTCCATCGGCTACAACCCAACTGGTCCGAAGCAAGGGTTCATCGAGAGTCTAAACACGCTCTCGCCTGCATGAGTGAGGAAGAGAAGACCGATTGGTGGCTCGCCTATGAGATGCTCAAGCGAAATCACAAGTCGGTGAAGCTAAAAAAGGGGGATTAAGTGCCGATTCGAGAATACGAATGCGTGGAATGCGGATTCAGGACCGAACGGATTGAATATACTGACCAGTTTGACCCAATTACCTGCCCACGCTGTGCGGAGGAAATTGGCTCTGAGAGGCGTATGAAACGGGTGATTAGCATCCCTGCGGACCCCCATTTTGTCGGTAGCGGCTGGACAGGGAAGTCCTATAACTACAATGCCCCCAAGGGCACACATCCGGTGCCTGCTCCAAAGGAGAATAAATGAGTGAGCCGAAGCAGGAAGTTCAGGTGATGGTGGAATACGCGGTTGCCCTGGTGCCCTGTTCGCAGGGGCAGTCATTGGCGAAGGTGCTGACCGATACGGGCCGCCAAGGCTGGGAGCCGTGCGCCTCCTATGGGTCGAAGATGCCGGGGTCACCACTCGCGGCGGTGCCACCTGAAGACTGCCATGTAGTCGTCTTCAAGCGGTATATTGAAGTCCCTATCGGCAACAAGGAGAGCTAATGAGTGCTCAGAACTGCGGCTGCGACCCAGAGGCGAGCCACGTCTGCGAGTGGCATCGGTTGCCAAAGTCAGAGGTTGTCGTAGGGTCTCAATACACACCTACCGTGCCGATTAGTGTCACATCAGGCGGCGGAATCGGTGCCACGGTTCGGATTCCTTATACTCACGAGACCTATCGAGTCAAGGCTCAACTCCAGACCTTCGAGACTGGCGCGACCCGCAACGATAATAGTGAAAAGTTCGACTACGAAGCCTTCCTGAACCCTGATGTGCTACATGAGTTTGGGAAGTTCATGCACCATCATCGGCGGCAGAAGGATGGCTCAGTCCGCGACGGCGATAACTGGCAGAAGGGGATTCCCTTCAAAGCCTATATTAAGTCTCTCGTGCGACACTCGATAGACCTCTGGAGGATGCACCGTGGCTACACGGTAATCAATCCAGACACCGGGGAGCCGCACACACGCGAAGAACTGTGCTGCGCGGTGATGTTCAATGCAATGGGATACCTGAAGGAGCTACTGCATCCCTCAGTCGTGAACCTGGAGGGACCATGATCCGCTACGCCTCACTCATGGTTGCGTTTATTGGCGCAACGGCTATCTGGGGCGCGATTCCGACCGTCGAGGGATTCTGGCTAGGGGGACTCTGGGCGGGAGCCGTAGGATTCGTCGGGAGTCGAATCGCTACAGCCGTCAGTGGGAGTGGGGCGGACTGGGAGGATTACGAATGAAAATCTATGTCGCCGCGAAGTGGGAGGAGCGACCGAGGGCTCAGGAGGTTATGGCTCAACTCGTGCGCGCGGGCCATACCATTACCTATAATTGGACCCTCAATGAGAACTTTACACAGGCGTGTGCGGTGCTCGATGCCAATGGCGTCAAGGATGCCGATGTCGTCTTAGCCCTCGTGGAAAAGGACCTTCCCTACCAGGGGCTCTGGGTCGAGGTCGGCATCGCGGTCGGGCGCGGTATCCCCGTGATGCTCGTGGGCGACTATGGAGAGAAGAATATCTTCACGCTCCTGCCCCTCGTGCAGCGAGTCAAATCGGTGGATGAATTTCTACAGGGGGCCGCATGTTGACGAGACCCTATGACCGGCCAAAAGCGGAAGACGATGAGGAAACCCCTGAGCCTATCAGTTACGTCGAAATCGAGGTCTTGGATATTGAAATCCAATACCCCGATAAAGTCTTAGCGGTGGCATGTCTACGGGAGTCGAAAGGCGATACGTGGGCCTATAAGATTATCGGAGGCCAAGTCTGCATCGTCGTGAAGCAAGGGGATGTAGAGAGTATCTTCCATCTCCCACAGGCATTCTACCACTCGTTTCGGAAGCGCACCGTAAAGGTTCCAGCCCCTAAGTATGTGCCACCCTCTGCGGACGCCTTAGTCGCTCCCCTTCCCGTTTAATCGCCCCTTCATATAGTTAATACCGTCGCGGATTTGCTCCAAGGTCGCCTCCTGACGCCTAGAGGATTCCTCTAGGCGGCTCAGGGCTCCTGCGAGCAGCGCCGTCGCATCAATCGCGGTCTTGGCAGTCGCAGAGGCGGCCTGCTTAGACGCCTCTGCGGCCTCTGCAGTGAGCCGAGCGGCTCTCTGCGTGAGTGTTTCAGGTAAGTGGCTCAGAATCGGTCGATTCTTGAGAGCCAGTTGGTAGATGATATAGCCGAGCCCCCCAGCGAGCCCAAGCGGTGTGAGGCTATTGAGGGTCGAGACCAGATTCGTGAGCCACGCGAGCATAGACTACTCCACATCTAACACGGCTTGATTATAGGTTTCCCAGTCCACGTTAAGCTCGTGGGCGAGTTGTCGTTCGATGTTTTCCGCAAAGCGATGTTCGCGGCGATAGGGCGCTGCGGGGTCATCTCCTGGCTCCGACTCATCCCCAAGGTCGCGGTTTTGCTCAAATTCCATATCGAAATCTGAGACATCCTTTTCTTTGATGCCCCTGTGTTTGCAGAGAGCCATTTCTACTAGCTCATGGACTGCTACGAGCAACTCATACCGCCAGTCTTCCATCTCTGAGACGCGGATATCCCAGGACTGCCGAAAGGGGTAGCTGCTATTCTCCCACCAGTCGCCCACGGTCTCATACCGCTGGTTCTTATGAGGGATACTAGCCAATACGACTTTGAGGCTATCCATACGGGCTCCTTTGAGTAGAGAAAGGATGTGGGAGAGGTCAGACACTATTTCAGGAGCCCCATACACTCAAGGGCTTCAAAGCGGCGTTGTGGGTTGCTAGGGTAATCGCGTTTACCGTGGTCACAGTCAGCAAGGTCTGTGCGGTAGCCGATGTCGGGATACCATATCTTCTGATGCTTGAGGGTGTCGAGGCAGTTGCGGCTCGCATCCTGAATGGTATAGTCGTGAACGCTATAAACTCCCACGTCCTGACTGTAGCCACTGAGGAGGTAGTTGTCGCCCTCGCAGTAGAGGTCATAGGGGTAGTAGCCATGACAGACTTTCTCGTCTATTAGAATGGGCCATCCGATACGCGGATGCTCAATGTAGAGATTGATAGAAGCGCCGAAGCCTTTGCGGAATTGGTCTGGGGAGACTTTCCCATCAATCCAATTGTCAATAATCTCTCCAAATGGCTGCATCGCAATCGTGTGGAAGAAGTTGGGATGCGCGGAGTAGCCAAACCGATTACAATTCTCTAAGAACCAGACTTCCTGGTCGCCGCAGATGACGTTGACATCCACGAAGCCTGTATACTTTGCCGCCTTATAGGGCTTCAGGACCTTTGCAACCGTCCGCTGAATCCCCTCGCAGTTGATGTCTACCTTGAAGATGATATCCTGTGAGCAGCCGCAATGTTCTCCGAGGTCCCAATTCAGGAGCCTCTTGCTCTCCAGTCCGCATGTCGCCAACCACGGCTCTCCGTTGTTGAGCCATAGCTCGAAGTTCACTTCTACCCCCTTCTTGCGCTCCTGAAGGATGAAGCCCTTAGTCGTCGGCTCACTGAAGTTTTCGAGGAAGACTTGTAGCGCCTTATTCGCCTGCTCATCGTCTTCATGCTGCGGCACGAAGGTCATGTAGTTCAAGTTGGAGTCATTCGGCTTGAACACATAGGCGCAATCCTCGTGCGCTTGGATGTATTTTAGCCCCTCCTGCACCGTCTTACACTCTATCATGTCGGGGATGCCGAGGCCACCCTCTTTGGCCGCTTCAATCGCTGCCGCCCTATCATGTTCCATCGTGTGGCTTAGCGCCGATGCGCCAAACACACGACAGCCAGCCTCTCGGAGCGTCTCACTGACATCAGAGAGGTGATTAGAATCAAAGACCCAAGTAGCATCATCATTGGCATACCTCTTCAGGGCGACATTGATAGGGAGCTTCTCTACGAGACCGCTCCCATTCAACATGAATCGCTCTTTCTCATGCTTATCAGAACCCTCAGCCTCAAAGGGTTTGTAAGCATAGATTACTTCATAGCCCTCTTCCATGAGCCGCTTCGCCCATCCCAGCCCAGAGTAGTCTTCCCCGGCAATAATATACGGTCTGTGCTTCATTAGGTCCCCAGGAGGAAGGCTTTGATAATCAGGAGATTCACAGAGTAGGAGGTATTCTTGACAGACCGCTGATTGATGGAGACGAGGAAGCCCTCTTCATCGACCACAGGACCGCCACTCATCCCCTCAATAGACGCGCCCTGGGAGAAGTAGCCTGGCGGCATCTCGTCGGTGGCCTGGTAGTCGAGGAGGAAGGGGATTTCCTTAATGACGGTCAACTGTGACCAGCCCCACGCATAGCCGATTGCGGTGAGTGGCTCAAAGCGTTCGACGGGATAGCCACGAAAGACGAGTGCAGGCTTATTGAGGTCTACCTCTAGGAGGGCGAGGTCCGCGACTTCATCCTTCTTGAGGACTTTCACAGGCTTCCCATCTGCGGTCATTTGGTCACCAAGACAGTGGGCGGCCGTCAAGACCCTGTGGATACCGATGACTTCCCCGGTGCAGGAATATTCTGCCGTCTGCGGATCCACCCATGTCAAGACCTGAGCATAGCCCGTAATCCTCACAACGGAGGCTTCTACGCGGTCTACCATCCTCGTGTAGACGGTCTGATGTCCGTGGATTAGAACAGAGAATGCAAGAACGATTGCATGGAAGAGAGTAAGCACATTATTTCACCTGTTCCTGTTGCTGAAGGGCTGAGCCGAGTGGGTCTGAGGAGATGAGATTGGAGCCTGCGCCGATATACTTCTGAAGACTACGGGGGACTGATTCCGCCATCTTATCGAGAGCCTTCGCACCTGGGCCTGGATACTTCCCCAGGACTGATTTGGCCGCGAGAATCAGTGGCGTCAGGGCTTCAATGCCGCCTGCGCCCGCCCCATGCGCGATACTCGCCGGAATTAGTCCTGCTGCCATCAGTAGCGACCAGATATTGGTGAGGCTCCGAGGCTTCCCCACTTCCTTGGAGAGCGCATTTAATTCTTCGGTGGCCTTCTGGATATCAATAGGCGTCTTGTTGCCTGCTGCTACACGAGCCGCTTGAGCTGCTGTAAGTCCACTGGCTATTCGCGCCGAATCCTCCCCGGTGCCTTCAAGGCCAAGGTTCTTGATACGGGCGGTATGTTGTGAAACCTGTTTGGCAAGTTCCGCAGGGTCTACAGAGGCGTCTGTCGTATTGTGGGCAAACTGGTGTGCGATGTCGCCCCGCATCTTATTGGCACCAGCGCCGAGGAGTTTGCCCGCCCCATACCCCACAGCCCCACCGGCTCCACCCAGTGCCATTGCCTTGGGGTCTCCACCAGTCTGGAGTCCTGCCATCCCGGCATTGGACGCCATTGCGGCTCCCAACGAGTCTGTCATCGCCCCTGGCATGGCCGCGAACATGCCAATATCCGCAACCCCGGCTCCGACCTTCTGTGCGGTGCCCTGCGGCTGTAGACTTCGATGAGCCTGTTCTAGTTTACCAACGAGCCCGCCGAAGTCTGAGGGGTCTGGAGCGTGACCGGAGATAGCCCTCGCGCCCCTATCAATCGCTAGTGGAAGACCGAGCGCGGTATCTCCGACACGTTTGACCGCGCCCTGGAGACCTCCTTCGAGCGCATGGGCGATTGGACTCTGAGACTCACCACCGGCCCCCGGAGTCGCAGGTTTTGAGATAATCCCCGGTGCTGGAGTCTTCGTGGCCGCGACCTTGGGCTTCTCCGTAGGTGTGTCTGATGACTTGGCCTTTGTCGGACCAGGGATATCATCGTAGACGCCCTTATACTTCTCTCGGACTTTGGCATCCAGTTGTTCGTCGGAGATGTCATCGTATTGGCCGGGATACTTTGAGCGAATCAGTTCTGGGAGCGTTTTATCAGGCATTATCGGATACCAAGAGGGTCTGAGGAACTAGGGGAGCCAGCGCCACTCCGAATACCAAGGGGGTCCTTATCGCTACCAGGCCCAACGACGGCTGGTGATGTGCCCCCAAGATGGTCAATCTGCGCCTTCACGTCTTTCACTGTCGCCTCTCGCTCCTTCACCATGTTGGACATATCGGCCTTCATGGCGGCGATAGCGGCTTTGAGCTGACCTGGGGTCTGGGCGGCGTTGAGGAGCTTCGTGGCCTCTTCGGCGGCACTATCTGTTAGAGCGGCACCACTGATAGTGCCGGTGGCTTGTGCGGCCTTCGCATACTCTCGAACTGCCGTGTAAACCTTCGTCTCGAAGTCTGAGAGCTGTTCACCGGAGGTCCCTGAGCGGATAAAGCCATTCACGACACGGTTGATAAATTGCGTATCTGTGCGGGCATTCCTATCGCTCGCACCTTGCACGAGGTCCAGGTTGTCGGATGCGGTCTTTGTAAAGGTGGTGAGTGAGGAGACCGCTTCCTGCTGCTGCTTAAGGGTCGCGGAGAGTGATGAGCGAATGAGCCGAGTCGCGGCGATATTTGGTAGCTCTCCGGTGATAGGGTCACGCTCTGCGGCTTTCTTGAGCACACCGAGCTTTAGTGGCACCGTCATGCCCGACATCGCAGAGCCAACGGCCTGGAGCGCCTGTGGGTCTCCAGACCTGAACATCTTTGCTAGCATCTCCGTGACATCCGGCGTCATGAGTGCCGCCATTTGCCCCTGTGCGGCGACAGCGGGCGGCTCAAAGGCTTTATTGAGAATCTTGACTCCAGGCTCCTGTAGTCGAGGGTCATCTAGCCGCACGACTTTATTGTCGGCATCTGTGATAACCTGTGTGCGGGGGTCTCGATTGAAGACGCCGCCGTGTATTTTGTCCTTCGGCATTGCTTGAGCGAAGGACGCACTAACATCCTTGAGTTTGTCCTTGTCGGCTCCGCGAGCTTCGGCCTTAATCATTGCCGCCACAGCCTCTTGGGGAGTCTTCGCATTCTGGTAATCTACAGCGAATTGTGCAAGCGCCTGGTGCCCAGGGGTGCCCGTGAAGGTGGATGGCATCTCTACCTTCTCAGGCTGTGCGGACGGCTTAGGAGCCCTCGTGGCACCGAATACACTATTCACATAGGACTCGGCCTTGGCGAAGTCGCCCCCTGCGGCTAGATACTTGCGAATCGCTTCCTTCCGATTCGAGGCACCGGCTACCGCCGTCGCTAACGGGTCAGGCTGGCCTTCTGCATTGACTGATTGCCCACCGGGGACCACCCCATTCGGTGCCGATGACACAGGCCCGCCAGAGACCGTCTCCCCCTTCTCAAAGGGGCTAGGATACCCCATCGTCTTATAATGTTCCTCGACCTGTTTGATGACCGCAGGATTAGAGACTTTGAGCCCTAGTGGAAGAGATGGATTCTTCTCTTCACGGGCGATGAGCTTATCCTTCGCATCCTCCTGGGCTTTCTTCGCGGACGCCTCCCTCTGCTCCCGTAGCGACTGAGCATTCTCTTCCGCTGTCTTCCGCTGTTGCTCGCGGGTTTGGATTTCAGACTCGATATTTCGCTTATTCAGCTCATCTCGGAGGGCCTGACGCTTCAACTCTTCCTGCTGCAAGAGTGCCGACTGGAAGGCATCTGACGCCGCTCCCCCTGGAGAGCCAAACTCAAAATTCAATGGCATAGGTTATCTCTTTAGAGGAAGCTCGCAACCCACTTCCATACACTGGGGGGAATCACGGACGCATAGCCTGCGATATTGGAGAGTGTCCCCGGCCCGTAGTTGCTGGTGTCTGTCGCTGGACTAGAGGGGAAAGCGGAGCCACTTTGAAGCTGGGATGTCGCTTGGGATGCGGCGGCTTTGGCTCCAGGGGCATTCGCCGCTATCTGAGCCGCACCGGGTAGCATCGGATTGGATGGCCCCGTAAAGCCTGCCATTCGAGCCCACGGAGGCAGCTCACTACTCGGAGTGGTCTGTGGGAGTGTCGGCTCATAGAGGGTCGCATTCGCGTCCCTGAGCCGCTTTAGGGCTGCAGCCTGACTCGTCTGCTGCTGCGCCTGCTGCTCGATTTGGATTTGCTGCTCGTTCTGCTGGCCTTTGAGCGCATTGGCGCTATTAGACGCCTGCTGCTGCGAGAAGGCACTGAGAGCCCGCTGCCACGGCTGGATTTGACTGGGAGCCCCACCGTTGGCCCCAGGACCACCTCCGGTCGCCGCTGGGCCTGTAGGAGCCAGTCCGCCGAGTCCACCCGCTGAGGACCCCGTAGATGCCGGAATTACCCCGCTAGGAACGGAACTTGCAACAGTCGAGCCAAGTTCTGTGGAGGGGAGGGCCGCCTGGCTGGCGAGAGCATCCCCGAGAGGCCCCAAGGAGGTCGCTTCTGCGCCACCCGCCGTGAGGTCTGCAGCCCCAGGAATCCCGATGGTCTCAGGGACGCCTTCTGCGCCGACAGCCCCAGCACCGGCTCCAGTGGCTCCCATAATATACGGTGCGAGCCAACTGGCAACACCCGCTGTCGTGAGGGCTGGAGCCGCATACTGCGCGACATCCCCAATTCCCGTAGCGAGTTTACTCCAAAAACCAGGCGTATCGAGCCCTTGAGCGGCCCAGATGGCGGGGTCAGCCTTTGAGAGGTCTCCTTGGCCTGGAACTGCCTGCCCATACGGAAGCCCGGTCTTCGGGTCAATATAATCGAGCGGAGATTGAGCCGTGTGTGCCATGATACGTCCTTAGTAAGTCGGGTGATTACCCGGCTGCTCATACCAGATGTTATAGTTATTATTAGCGATGGCCTGATAGAGTTGATTCTGCGCGGTCATCTGCGCTTCTTGGAGGCTGATGGCCGCATTGAGCTGCGCGATTTCACCCTGCATCTGGGTCGATTCTTCTGCGGTCAGAATCCCCTGCATTGAGGTTAAGGCTTGCTGCATTTGGTCACGGCGGGCTGTTAACTCATTGGAGACGAGTCCTGCTGAATACGACCCACTCGCCTCACCAGCCGCCTCCGTAATACTACGGTCTGCCGCCTGCACATTCGCATTTGGCCCACCCGCCTCTGCCGCCTGAGACTCTAGGTTTCTTGCGGTCCTCGTCTGCTCTGCGGTATACGGAGCCGTCTCCATCTGAATGGTGGGGTCCGTGAGCGGATTGATATTGAGCGACTGATTGGCGTTGGCCTCCAACTGCTTCACGAGGGCGTCTCGGAGGGCTTGGTCCTGTGGGCTCAGAGCCCCAAACGGTGACGTGGGAGCACCTTCAGGCCCCTTCTGCACCACATTCCATGAGCCGCTGGTGTCATCGAGGTAACGGTTACCACTGATACCAATGGTATTCGTGCCCGCATAATACGCCGGTCCAAGCCCAGAGGCCGCCCAGGGGGACGCATTCCACGCATCAATCGCAGCCTGCACATTCCCCGGGTGCTGCGCGAGGAAGGCTTGGAAGGCCGCCACGGGGTCTCCACCCGGATTGTAGGGAGGCAGCGTCGAGGGAGGCGCTGGCGTATTCTTATTCCGCCCCGGAGGCACACCACCGCTTGCTGGCACAGGTGGGGCTTGATTGGGATTCGGGGTCGGATTCGGCCCCGCAGGAGACGTATCATTCCGTGGCGGCGGCACATACGGCTGCAGCACACTCCCCGGTGGAGGCGTCCCAGGATTGTCCACGGTTGGCGGCGGGCGTCTGACAGCCGTCGCTTTTTGCGGATACGCGGCTTGTGTCGGGTCTGTGTAGTCGGCGGGATTTGAGTATGCCATAAGTCTTTACGTGGGATTCGCCGCGTTATTCGCTGTGAGAGGCACCCAACAATACGCATTGAGGGCGAAGTTGTTACTGAGTCGAAACTGAGACCCATTCGAGGCGGGTCCTGGCCCGAGCACGAGGCGACGACTTGATGGCCCCTGCCCCGCCGCTACATTCTGACTGGTGACCACATCAGAGCCGCTTGAACTCGACTGAAAATCGAGCCACTGGAAGCCTCCCCCCACGAATTGGGTCGCTTGATTATTCGGCGTGGTGTCGAGATTCAGGGGAATATTGAACTGCGGCAGGTAGACGTAGAGAGAGGTCGGCGTGGCTCCCGTGATGGTGGACGTGTTAATATTCAAGTAGATGAGCACCACTTGCCCAAACTGTAGATAGGAGAAGAAGGTCACATTCGCATTGGCGACAGTCCACGCACCCGCCGATGCCGCGAACATCGAGGGGTCTACAGGGAATGCGGTCAGCTCGCCCACAGGCGCACCATTGAGCTTCAGATGGTTTGCCGTAATGGACGAATGAGACCCATCATTATTGTGCTGCTGCTGCGCCCAGGTATTGAGCTGCACAATGAGATTACTAAACTCATCGGCCACCTGTGCCCACGACTGAATATCATTGGACGACTTCAGACTAAACACTTTCCTCGTCCCTCTCTTTGATAGCGATACCGTTTACCTGCCACAACCCGCTAGGGCTCAGGAGGTCTCCGAAGCCGACTTGGAGCGCATACATCTCACTGGCAAACACATTATCAAGTGGTCGAATGACTTGTGTCTCAGCCCCCACTGGTGTGAGGTCAATGTTATCAAACTCATGAACCTCAATGCCGAAGTCTCGAATCGCACTTACAGAAATAGACGTGCCGCTCGAAGGGGCCGCGAGCACGGTGCCTGCCCGAGCGCCAAACTTCTGCAGCAGGCTCCCTGAAATCTGCGGTCGGGAGGTAATCGTGGCTGAGTAGGCCGCCCCATCATCGAGGGAGCCGGTGTCGCACATTTGGATGTTGTTGCGATTCCCACTGGTTTCGAGACCCACAAATGGGAGCCATGCTAACGAAAGCGGCGTCGTGCCCCCAGAGCTAAGGTTCGTGTTAATATTACTGGAGAAGAGACAGGCACAGAGGGCTCGATTGGACCTCCCACTTGACCATGTAGCCCATCCTCTCCTCGCCTCGCCCCCATAGGTTGGTAGATTCGATGTGCCTGGCGCGGTTATCGTCTGCACATTACTTGTGTGTAGCACAATCCGCTGATTTGGGACGAGGCTTCCATTCACGGCGAGCCAATAGTGGACTTGCTGCTTATCGGGGTAGTAGAGGCCGACGCAGGGCTGTAGCGCATCCATATTGACGGTGCCCCAGACTTTGAGAATATCATACCCACACGTTTGAAGCCCCTGGGAGCCGATGCGGCATGGACCCACCTTCGGGTCGAGGAAGTAGAGGCAGGGGTTGCCGTTCTCATCAATCCCATGCACGAGGCTTCCGCCCATTGCGCCCCGTGCCGTCGTCAACAACTGCGACGAGTAGGCTTGATTGATATTATTGGTTCTCGTGAGCTTATATATCCTTTGCCACTTGAAGACAAAGATATACCCATTGATAGACTGCGACATCCCGGTAATGTCGCCACCGTCCTGGCCGTCCAAGTTAATCGTATTCGCCGTAGAAACGGGAATCCGCTCATCGTTGCCAGTGCCAGGGTCATTGGCGACCGGAGTCCATCCCACGGTCGAAGAAAGCGAGTTGGTCTCCCAGGCCCCTGCAATGAGTAGACGGTCCTGGTCAGCCACCACGAACCGCGCCGACCACGGCACCGTATAGTTCCCAATCGCTTCCGAGAGCACACCAACCGACTGATAGCCTACCGTATAGGCACTAATCGTATCTGTCGCATTGGCGAGCCCAATATTAAATGTGCCAATCCGATAGTAGATGACATTATCAATACTGGCCTCAAGTTCCCATCCATTCTCGCCTTCCCCAGGAGACGTAGGTCGCACCACCAACGCCCCAGACCCGGTGCCGCTTGGGCCAAAGAACACCGGCAACGACGGTTCACTACGGAGTAAGTTTGTGGCCGTCTGGTAGATAAATCTCACTCGATAGTAACGAGCCCCACTAAAGGTTCCGACGCCTGTGTTGAACACCGTAGGAGCCGCATTGACGGTTGCGAGTCCGACCCGCCGATGCACGGTGCCGTCCCAGACGTGGAGCCGGTCAGCGGCTCGACTATTCCGGTAGGCATGGAACATCTTCCCATGAAGACTGACGGCCCGATGCTGGTAGATGCGGCCTATTGAGATATCAATAGGGTCTGCGACGGTGATATCGTTCCATGTCGCATTGGCATACCGCTCAAGGTGTCCCTGCCCGGTGAAGTTTGCCTGGTCCGACCAGAGTGCCCATAACTCCGCATCGGCCATGTCCCCCGGATTTGCATGGGCCTGGGACTCAATACTCGGTAGATGCTGAAAGAGGAAGGTGACAGCGGTATCGACGCCTCCGGTATATCCCGCGCCTCCGAGTGTCACATTAGCCGTCCCTTTACGCTTTTCCCCACACATCGACAACCACCACTCCACATTCTCGGCCACCGTGCATTGGTCGGCCTGGAGGGCAGTCGGCGGGTCCTGCACATTGAGGCCGCCACGGAGCGAGTTGAGAATGAAGTCTTCCATGATTAGGCAATCTGAAGAATCGAGCCTTCGATATTATACACGACACTCGTGAAGGTGCCTGCCGTATAGATAGTAATCGTAGAAGCCCCAAGCGCATGGATATGGAACGCGAATCCGTGATAGGCACCAACGCCAGTGGTGTCAGTGATATTGACGACCAATGTGGAGGCGAAGTTGAAGGGCTGTGTCTGCACGACGCCGATTTCATCCGTATACTGCACGCCGACTTGGAAATTATGAGAGACAGACGTGACAACTCGCACATAGGCCGTGACGAGAAAGGCTCCATCAACGGCACCAACCGTGTAGGAGACGACAGACGCGAGAGCGGTGGTCTGCCCCGTGAGCCGATTGAACCCATAGATGGCCGGAACCCCACCAGCCGCCGTGGGGATATTATTATACTTTAGGATTTTCGTGCCGAGCCGTACGGCTCCCGCTGTAGGAGCCACCGCAATCGAGGTCGTGTGGGTGCCATTGATAGCGACAGATGTCGTGGAATTGGAGTCGTCACTTATCGTCGTGGTATTGATATTGGTGAACGGAAATGCGAGCCCCACGTCCCAGGTGCCGAGGCTACCGAGAACTATCCCAACCGCACTCGTGGCTCCAGTCGCCGTGACCCAGATGCCCATCGTATTCGGAATCTGCCCCGCCACATAGGCATCAGGTGTGGATGTGTTATTGTTGCTACGAACCTCTATACCATTATTGGTGCTCGCGGTCGTGTCGCGGATACCCTCAAAATAGCCTCCGACACCGCGTCCGACGCCGCCGCTAAAGATATGTCCAGTCCCCTGAAGTCCACACGCATCGGGATTTGTGCCCCCCGAGGCTGGACTTGTCGCATAGGAATAGGCCGCGCCTACGATGGCCGCCGACTGCACTTGTGTGAGAGGCCGCCCAACCGCGACTACGAAGATACCTGCATTCTGGTCATTGGATTGACCATTCGTCATCTGCGTGAGCGGTATCGACTCCACACGATTGATTTTCATCGTGGGACCCACGGTCGCAACCGGATTCGCGTAGGTGCCTGTCATCAGCTCTAGGCGGAAGGGGTTTGAGGCATTCGCAGGCGCACCAAGACCTGTCTCATCACCGACCCCAATCTGGAGCTTCTCTCTCGTGGGGTCGTAGAAGAAGTTCACGCCATCTTGAATGAGGGGGCCGCCTGCTGCCGTGAAAATCACGGACCCTGTAGGAGCCCCAAGAATCGCTAGCGAGGCACCACCACTCCCACCACCAGCCCCCGGCACACCCTCCTCATAGATAGTACCTCGTGTTTTCCCTTGCACCCAATCCATATAACTCGACTTCGAGAGGAAGAAGCGGAGGTCGCTGAGCCGCTGAGCATACTTGATGCCCGAGTCCTGTGCGAGCTTGACCTTCTCTAGCTTAAGATATTCGTCCTCAAGCGCCCCGTGGACGAGGATGTCGTGGAAGGATTCTGGAAACTGTGGCTCCATCGTGCCGCTGAGATTCGTGGCATTCTGTAACACATCCGCATAGAGGATAAACGGCACCGCAGGCACACAATCCATCTCGACGGTCACGGAGTTCCACGCGACTCCCACAATACAATAGTAGCTCACGAAGGTGTTAGGCGACGGCTGCGTGGCCCTCAACTCCTCGACACTGATTTCCTTGAGAATACGATAGGGGTTGACCGAGCGGTCAACAATGTTGACAATCTTCTCCCCCGGAAACGTCACCTGGGGATTGCCCACGGTCACAGCCACATTCACGGTTGTTCTGCGGCTCAGGTTAATCCCGAGAGCCGACGTGACCCGTTTATAGCGGTCATTGACGGTGTTCCCAATTCGGACCAGGGAATCAGGCGACGTGAGATTCAGTCGCCCCTGGACGGCTCGCGTGATATCAGCAAACGTCATAGCTATTTACACTCGATATCGAAGTTGACTTGTCGCGTCTCCCCGCTTGAGGATTGCACAAGGTTAAAGATGGTATAGGCCGTTCCTGCCACGAAGCCGCCGAGCTTAATCGAGGTCTTCGCGGTCGTATTGGACGTTTGATACACCATGAGCCCAATAGGCACGGTCCACGAGGATGATGAAATGGACCCATTCTGGAGCCAGTTTGTCCAATTGATATTATAGACCCTGATATCACTGGGGTCTACAATGCGGAGTCCGAGACTTGGAGTCGCCATCTTAACACTCGCATTTCGAGACAATCAGGTCGAGGTCTACATCGGGCACGAGGTCGATGCGGTCATTATTGACGGTAAAGATATCGCAACTCGTGGCGATGATAAAGGGTGAGACGATGGTTTCATTCGGATTAAACGCCGTGCTGTAGTCGCCCCGGAGGAAGAGGGCATACACCGTGGTTGGCGGATTGGGCCACTCCAGCATGTGGAAGGGCACGACACTACTGGTCGGTAGTGTCTTCGCAGGCTGCACATGCGTGCGGAGGTCTTGTGGATAGGTCCGACGCGGCGGATTCGTCCACTCAATCTGGTTAAACGGCACCCCGCTAATTTGGCTGTAGTAGATAGACGTTCTGAGGTCTAGCGCGTAGAGCTTCGTGAGCGGATTCGGCCACTCGGTCTGATGGAATGGCACGGTCCCCATAATACCGATACTGGTTAGAGCCGCCTGGGTCCAGGTTCTGAGACTCGGTGAATACGGCCCAGGTGTCGGATTATTCCAATCAAGCTGGAAGAAGGGATTCGGCAGGAATACCGAGAGTGCCAGTGCCTGCTGGACTCCAGTTCTCAGGTCGAACGGATACGGTTTCTGACTCGGATTATTCCACTCAATCGGAATGAAGGGGGCAATCGTCCCCAACACGTAGTAGCTAGCGAGCGTGTGGAGATTCCGAGGATACGTGGCGAGTCGTGGGAGTGACCAGTCCACGTTCTGGAACGGCACCACCGTCGTATTCGTGAGGCTCAGCGACGGATTGAGCCACTCTCTCAGCGAATGGTCATAGCGTTTGGCAACGGGGTTCGGCCAATCAAACGCCGTAAATGGCGTCGTGATGAACTGCGCGAATGACTTCTGGATGAAGGAGGTCACATCCAGCGGAGTAACCCGAGTAACCGGCAGCGGCCAGTTGGTCTGATTAAACGGCTGTGTGCCAGCTACGCCTCGACTGGTTAGGGCCGCTTGCACCCATGTGCGGAGGCTTTCAGAGTAGGGCGCAGGGAACGGATTGAGCCATGTCGTCTGAAAGAATGGATTCGGGAGAATAACGCTAAGGGCGAGGGCCTGCTGCACACTCGTGCGTAGGTCCTGTGGGTAGCTACGGGCGGTCGGATTAGGCCACTCGACAGGGAGAAACGGAACCGAGAAGTCGTTGACGTAGTAACCGAGGAATGTGCGGAGACTTATCGGATACGGGGTCGTCTGCGGAAGCGCCCAGTCAAGCACCTGGAATGGCGCAACGATATTATTGTAGAACGTGAGCGCAGGGTTCGTGCCTGTTCTCAGGGAGGCATCGTAGCTACGAGGCGTCGGATTCGGCCAGTCGAGGAGCGCGAATGGGGTCGTCGCAAACGGGATAAAGGTTGACTGGAGGAATGAGACAACATCGAGCGGAGTCTTTTTCCAGACCGGGTTGGGCCACTCCGTCTGACTAAACGGCAGCACATTCCCTGTAGAAATACTCTGCTGCAGCCACACGCGGAGGTCGCTAGGATATGTCCGACCCTGCGGCGGGTCCCAGGATTGGTGGGTGTAGAAGGGCTGAGGTCCTGTGACGCCGCTGAGCAGACTATAGCGCGGCTGTGCAAGGGTGCGAAGGTCGTTATCCCACCGTGGGAGCACCGGAAGCGGCCACTCTACGGTCGAGAAGGGAGCCGTGTTATCGACAATGAAGTAGCCAATGAAGGTCCGTAGATTCGTATCATACGGCTTTGGCGTCGGCAAATCCCATTGCATCGGCGTAAACGGACTTGGGCTCCGGAGGGTGCTCTCCAGTCCATTCCAGAGTGAGGTTCTCAGGTCCTGTGGATACGTTCTCCAAACAGGGTTCGGCCAATCAAATGTTGGACTGCCGAGTGAGAGCAGATTTGCGGCGGCATAATTCTGCCCGCCAGGGTTGATAAACGTGCGGAGGTCGAGTTGATAGCCTCTGGGAATCGGATTCGGGTAGTCGTAACTTGGCCCCTGACCTTGAGCCCCAAAAAAGGTATCCTTTCCAATGAGCTTCGCCCGCATCGGGTCGAGCGAGGTGCGGAGGTCACTAGGGTAGAGCGCACCTCGTGGATTCTCAATCGCGGTGGGAAAGAGCGGCATCACCACCGCTGTCGCGGCCTTGAGCGAGAGCGTAATCGTTGCGGCTGAAGTGGTCGAAGGCGTCCCGGTCCACGAGAAGGAGGGCGTATAGGTTGAGACGCCCACGGCTACCTGGTCCGCGACCCAGAGACGACCAAGAGAGCCTACACCGTCTTTATTCGTTCCACCCCCGTTGTCTCTATCCGTCCATGCGCCTCCAAAGGTGCCGCCCGCTGGAGATGCGACGTTCGAGGCGGACTCATAGACCGCAATGACCACATCGTTCGTGACGGTTGTGGTGATGGCGGCACAGGTAATCGGGGAGGGATTGGAGCCTGTGACGGAGGACCCATTGGTGGCATCGAGTGGAGAAGTCGCAATGTGCGAATATTCTAAGCACTCAATAATGAGTCGATGGTTTGAGTCATTGCTAACCGTTACCGTGACGGTATTCGCAACATTTGACCGGATGCCGTGGGCGACAAAGGCAAAGAGGGTGTCGCCAGCACCACCGGCTACACCGTCATCAAATGGCCCCGCTGCACTAGTATAGGTATTGCCCGCAGAGTCTGTAACCGAGTAGTTCGAGCCTGTCTTTCCTGCGGTGCTGTTGCTTCCCCATCGGACAATAACAACGATAGCATGGTCGCCGTCGCCGCCCGTGTCATTATTCGACCCGAACGTGGCTGTGACAGTATTGGTGCCAGAGCTATTACCGGGAATAGACTGAATAAAGGCCGGGACGGACATGAATCCTTACCAGAGATAGAGAACGGCATCAGCGGTGAATCCACCTGGCGGCGTAAAGCTCTGCGTCGAGGAGCCTCCAATTTGAAAGCCTGCGGGCTGTGTGAGAATCCGAACCCCATCAAACCACTCCACATTGAAATTCTTCGTGGGGGCGGCTGAGAGGTCTACCGTGAAGGTGCCCCCGGTCGGGGCATAGACGAGATACTCCACACCATTATTGGCGAGGGCAAATCCGGTGCTAGAGAGTGCGGGCTGCGGCGTCATATTGAGGAGGCCCACTCGGATTCCATAGGCAACCGCTTGACCGATATTATCTCGAAAATTATCCCAGCGGGTGTCTGGTCCGCTACAGACGCCATTGACGGGGCTCACGCAGAGGTTTCGACTCTGAGAAGCCCAGTTGATGAGATACGGGTCCATGAAGACCACATTATGCCCATTCATGACGTTTTCCCAGAGATACTGTCGATTCACCTGGGCGCTGTCGAGCCACATGCCGAAATACGAGTGGTCGGAGTCGTTAATGTTTGGCTTACACGCGGGCGTGCCGGTGCCACAATTCGTGGTGCCTGGGAACTTCGCTACGAGCGCAATAACATCCGCATTCGTGTTCTGTAATGCGCTATCATTCCCCGGAACCTGCGTGGTTGGTAGGAACACTGGGTGCTTGAGCGGCTTCCCTGCCTCATACGAGTGGATGAGGTTAATCATATGCCCCGACCAAAATGTGGAGGATGCGGTCGGTGCCTCTTCAGACACTTCCCAAATCACATTCTGGAGGTCATTGAGGGTATCAATCACTTTTTGGACATAGGCATCTTGGACGGCTGTGATGGCATTAGCCGAGGTCATCGTCATCGAACTGAGCGCATTATCGTCCGCAATCCCATTGACGTTATTGCCTGAAGAGAAGGGATACCCGTCCCCGGCCCCACGATTATTGATGAGCCCAAGTCCATCAAAGAGTTCCACAATGGCGTAGATATGGCTCTGCTGAAGCTGGAGGGCGCGAGCGCGGAGTCGGTCGAAATAGGACTGATTGAATTGCGTGAAGTCGAACCTGAGGAGACCATCAGACGCATTCCCTGGCCCGAGGCGCTGCCACGGGAAGGGGGTCATCGTCCATGTGCCGCCTGGACCCCAGTTGAAATAGGTCGGCAAATCCTTGTGCCAGAGGATGGTGCAATTCTGATTATGGGAGAGGATGAAGTTCACAAAGTTCGTGAAATTCATTGGCGCAGGCGAAGCACTCATGTCTGTGTCTTGCTCCACGTTCCATGAGTGGCTTCCCGCGAGTAGCACCGACCGACCTTGTGGATTCACAAAGTAGTGGTAGTTCGTCGCACTGGCGACGAGCGGCCCCATTGTCGGAGGCGCAGGAGGAGGAGGACGATAGATGAATTGGGCACTGGCAGGGGTCAGACAGACCCCCACCAATGCCAACACAACCAGGAGGCGTTTAGCCATGAGTGCGATTAGAGCGGCTCATAGACGATGTGCGAGCCCACCAGACCGCCGCCCGTGGTAATGGCGCTAAGACTGATTTCGCCCGTGTTCACCGCGTTGCCCCTCACGATGGGTTCCTGACCGGGAGGGAAGTTGAGACGCACAATCCCGCCGAAGGGATTGAAGCTCATGTTGTGGAGATGCAGCGACGAAGACCGCTGCGGCTTCGTGGTCGCCGTGTCAAACGACGCAGGAGCCGCTGCGAGGGCCGCCGTGTCGGGGTCTAGCGAGCTATCGTTGGCCGCCGCCGACAAACTCAGGGTCGCACCCACGGTGGAGTCGCGGCCGAGAATCATGAAGGTCGGCGCAGACGAGCTAGACTGCCCACCGAGGTAAACCTCGTGAACAATCAGTCTCTGGGAGGCCGTTCCACCCTGGAGACCCATGAACTGCGAGTTGACCATGTTGGTGGTATCAGCAACCGCTGTCGCCGTCCACGAAGTCACCGAAAAGATACGATTTGCCATTTCTGTCTCCTGTGTTGTCTACTACGGTTTGAGGGTGAGCGAGTCGAGTCGGTCGAGTTCATCGAGCATTTTCACATAGGGCCTACACTCCACGTTGCAGGGAAAGGTATCACACGTATACGCATCGCATTTGGCGCAGTAATCGTGGGCTCGCACCCGCCCAGGATTAAACACGATGGTGCGCTGACAGTGTGGGCAGGTGCTAATATCGGCTTCAAAGACGGCTCCTTCGCCCACGGGAATCGCACCAGGGGACGCCTGCACGTCGGCCTTCGTGACACCGGGGCTGAGCCGGTGGTCGATGATGAAGTAGCCTAGGCCGCTGAGAAGTTTTGAAAGTTTTGCCATAGAAGTCTCCTTTACATCAATGTGCCAAAACAAATAGGTTGCATCGGTGTAACGATTACGGTATTTCCAAGACCGAGGTAGGCCATAAACACATCATGACGCCAGCGTCCGTCGCGTGAATCGGTGCCGAGGGTCGCATCGTAATTGGTGTGGAAGAGGACCCAGCGCCCATCGGGGCTGATATTCAGAACCGGCTGATTGAGAAAGAAGGCCCCCGTGTCGGTCTGTGGTTGTTGGTCTACGAGGGAGCGGTGGTGGCAGATACGTCTCCATGCGGTTGTCGGGAGCGGCGTCGTGTCAATGCGGATAATCTCACTATCGCCAGCTCTCCACGGAGTGGTATTCGGCGTGGTGCTCGTGTAGGTATAGGGCGGCTGACTATTCGCGTCGTTATAGCGGTAGTTAGAACTGGTGAACACATAGGGCTGACCAGGCACCGCATCATTAGGCGAAGCGTGGTCCGCGATGTAGACCTCCTGCACGGGCCATTGAGGCGTCATCACATTACGGAGCGTGCCATTCACAGCCGTGAGTTGCCGATAGACATATTGCAGCCCATCATACGTGCCCGAGAAGGTGTCCTGGTTTACGCACTCCCCGTTTGCCCCGGTCTCCATGTGGCCTCCAGCACTCGTCTGAAAGCCGGTAATCGTATTGGTCTGCGTGTCCCAGACATACTCAGGGAATTGGGCGTTATCGGCCAGGGCGGGTGTAATGAGCACCCAGCGGCCTGTGAGGTCGAGGGAGAGGCTATGAACGTGAAGCCCTGTGACCCCAGACTTGTTCTGCAACTCTGGGCGAGTAAGAGTGTTAATGACGATAGAATTGGAGGGCGTTACGAGGTCATAGAGGAGGGCGAAGAAATGATGGTCCTGCCCGGTGCCCCCACAGAGGACGATGAGCTTCGTCTGCTGGCACATGATGGTGTTGAGGAAGGTATCTCCTGTCGGAAAGGTTCCTGGGCCAAGGATGCCATTGATAACGGTCGCCGCATCGAAAAGGGTGATATTAACCTGAGCATTGATATTGGTTACGTCTACCCGACCTACAGTATGATGATTGACGGCAGATGTCAGAGAGCCGTAGAGGTAGTTTGGGTTAATGGCGCAGTCGAAGGAGAGGTCGTTGTAGAGACCAATCTGCGACCCCCATTGCCAGGTGAGGGTGGTCGGATTGAAGGAGGCGGCATAGAAGGAGCCATCCGTGCGCTGCACGTAGAACTTCTTCGAGTCTGAAGACCAGCCGTGTTGAGAGCCGGTAGCATTGACGTTCCACGACTGATTAAGACCAGCCTGGATAGTATTGCCATCAGTTATTCTTGCAATCCATGTGCCAAAAGCCGGGTCATTATAGGTAAAGCCTTCTGGCCCGAGTGCCACCGCTGTGGGCTTCGTGCGGACAAGCCTATCGGTAATGGTGCTTGTCTGCAAGATGGCGACGTGAGTCGGTGCAATCGTGAAGGTGACGCCTGCAAACGAAGTCGGCGCTGTCGTCGTGACCGAGGGAAATATGGATGAGGGCGGCGTAATTACGGTATTATCGACCCATGCCGAGGCCGTTCCACTATTACCATTCGTGAAGGACGATGCTAATGTGACATTATTCCCAGCAGTCGGCACCGAAGTCGTGTTCCAGATGAACATGCCGAGCGCACAACGGTCGGTCAGGGAGTTTGATGTGAGAATGAAAGTTTGACCGTTCGAGACAAGCCCCGACTGCGTGTTATCGAAATTCCCCTGGAGCGCATTATAGGCCGAAAGCGCCGAGGAGAAGATGTCTGTCGCGGCTGAAGTCGTAATCGTGATAGTATCGGTGCCTGTTGCGGGCGCGACGAAGAGGTAGAGATAAAAGTTATGGTAGGGAGGCCCATTCCCCGTAAACTTGAGCACCTGTGAGGGATTCACACCCGCGCATGTGACACTCGTTACGAGGTCACTGTCAGAGCCAATACGCACAAAGACAGCCACGATGCGATTATTATTCGCACCAACTGTAATCGTGTAGCTAAGCGATGTCGCGGCCAGGACGGAAGAACTATTCGAGTTCTCCCATACGGGGTCGAGACGCCCGCCTTGTGGGTCGCTCATTAGGGAGTTCCTACGTGATAGACATGCACGAGTGGACGGTTCTGGTCTAGCTCATCGCAGACAAGATAGACGAGGCGAGTTGCGGCATCCCAGGAGGCTCCGCAGCCAAGATTATTCCCATCCCCGTCTCCTGGAACCCCTAGTGACCATCCGGTGTAGGGCACCACATCATAGGGATTCTTCGTGCCATTCTTCACGGCGATGAGGTCATTGACATCGAAGGCCCACACAAACTCTGTCGAGGGCCACGCGAAGTCGCCGCCTGATTCAGTGCAATTAGCTAGGTCGGGGTCATAGGCATACGGATGGCCTGCATACGCCGAGTCGAAGCACGGAGCACTACCGCAGTCTGTTCCGGTTACGGGGAAGGTATTTTGGGTGCAGGGTTTGTAATGGTAAGCTCCAATCGACTTGGCCCCAAACACCAGCACCGACCGGGTGTTATCGGCAAAGAGGATGCCCGAGGATGTGGTTTGGCCTGCCGCATTATCCACAAAGGGAATGGTGTTAATCGCAGGCGTATTGAGCGGCGAGTGCGCGTTTGTAAAGGTAATCGTTGGGACGTTCCCGCCCACGGTGCAATTGCCACCACCATTCGGCCAGGTGCCGGTGCCGTTCACCAGGACACAGTTCTGTGTCGGGTCATTGCTATTCCAAGCCCCCAGATTACTGTGGCTAATATCGTAGTAGACGAGGGGGACGGCGGTAATATTCGTAGACGTAGACGGCTGCGTAGCAAGCGTATCGCCGTCGAGGGCAAAGAGGGATGGCCCAATAGGCCCGCAACTGACAATGCTCCCAGCCATTGCCCCAGAAATGAGTGAGCCGCCGAGGGCCGCCCGATACGCCGTTGGAATCACGGTCAAATACTGGCCCGCGAGACGCGGCGTGTGGGGAATGCCTGGAAACGTGTAGCCGCCTGTTTGACTCCCAAACGTCAGATTTCCGACCCACGCGAGCTGGCTCTGCACACAGTTCGCATCATACCCAATCCACTCGGTGCCAATCAACTTGCCATTATAGACGACGCTACTCCCGAGCCCGTTACCTCCCGCCGTCATAATGATAGCCGCTTTGCCTCCACTGGCATCCGTAAACCCTTGCACATGGGTGCCGAAGTTGAGCCCCCCGGTTCCAACCACCCGAGGGTCAAGGAGCGCGGGAATCACAATCTGCGCCATGCTCGATTGATTCGAGACGCGGAAGGCGGCAAGGTCACCCTTAATGAAGAGGGACTTCCCATTGATAGGGTCATTGTAGACGACACCGCCGACCCACCCAGCCGCAAAGGTGGAAGAGTCGTTGAGGGAGCCGTAGTTCCCGGCTGGGAGTCGAAAGGCTCCGACATAGGTGAAGTCTGACGAGTGGAGAAGATTCGGGCCTCCACCCTGCACCACAGGAGGGCGATTGATAAACTGCGCCCGAGGAGCGGTGTAGCATATCCCAAGACCCAATACGAGAGTAATGAGTAGACGCTTCATTCCTTCCCATCCTTGAATGCACGACTCAGCTCAGACGGTTTCTTCCGTTTCTTGCGTGACTTCCCGGCCTTGCTGAAGGCAATCGCTACCGACTGCTTCTCCGGGTAGCCTGACTTTCGTAGCTCCCCGATATTGGAGCCGATGATTTCCTTCGTGTGTCCTTTAAGGAGTGGCATTCTACACCCACCGTTGTGTCTGCTTCGATTTATCGCCGCCTTTGGTGCCCAGGTGGCGCACATAGTTCGTGTAGCCTTTTTCCTTGGCAACACGGTTTAGTTCCTGTCGGCTACGGAATCTCCGTGGCGTCCCATCCGCATTGCAGAGGGCGTGCTTGATTTCCACATCAATCTCATCACCAATCACATGCCCAGGGCGATAGAGGTTTTCGAGCTGCCCGCCGCACTCGCAGCGGTCTACTTTTCGCTCACTCGTCTCGTAGACATCGACTTTCTCTTGTCCACATTCAACGCAGCGTTTATCATGGAGCGGCATTAGATATCACTCGACCTTTTGAAGATTTTCGGCATCCCGCCCCAGTGCGGGTGCGCGTCTGCGGGTGGTCTTGTCATCATCTGGGAGGCCGGTTTGCCGATGGGTGGCTGTGCGCCAGGATGGTTACCTTGGGGCTGTGGGCCTCCACCGGGGGGCGGCGGCTGTCCTGGGGCACCACCTTGTCCGCCCTGTGGGGGCGCAATCGGCGCACTCACGTCTTGGAGCATGAGCTTCGCCGCCTGCATCTCCTGCGGTGTCGGCGCTTGTCCATTGTGCAGGAGGAGAGCGACTACCAGAGCGTTAGTCAAATCCTCAACCCCGCTGAAGCGGTAACTGATATTCGGCTTCTCCACGGGCGGCTTCGGGTCTACCACGACATCAGCCGGGTCGAGCCCATGTAGCTCAATTATCTCTGCGATGATGGGCTTCGGATTCACGAAGCCTGATTTGCCCACCAAGTTCAGCACCTTCATGAGCCGCTCAATGCGCTGATTGGCGTCGAGGAGCACGGTGGAGTCTGGACGAATCCAGAACACCATCTCATTGGAGATGTGCTTCCAATCGACCGCGCCGAGCCGCTGCTGCTCCTCTTGGCCTAATAGAGGGAAGTCCCCATTGAGTGCCAGGAGTCCACCGACCACTTCAGCGGTCCCGGTGACAAAGGCGGCGACTCGATTCCGCTCATAACCAATACGAGTCTGGAAGTTATTCTGCACCAGCGTTTGTTCAGTAGCCGAGCGCCTCCCTCGACTCGACTGACCCATCTGGTTCGCACCGGAGTTCCATTGCTCATTGAGGTCCTCACGGATGATACGGTCAAACTCGAAGTCTTCTGGGGGGTAGGCGGCTCGTGCGACTTCTCCCATTGCCTTCTGTCCGTCACCCTGGATAGGCACGAAGGCTTGGTCCTCGCCGCGCATAATGGTGTCGATGACCATCGGGTCTACGCGGTCAGTGTTTAGCCACCGTAGCGGCTGCGACCTATCCCGATTCATCACAATCTGCGTGCGGGACCGAATCATCTCCTCCACTTGTGGACGGCCAATGGCGGAATCAGACGGCGGAATAGCATCGTCGGATATGTATGTAAGAGTAAGCACCCGCACAGGAAACTTGCACGCACCCACATACTTCTTCGACTGCTCATCAAATCGCTGCCCCTCCCACGGGCCGGGTGGAATCACCGGCTCAGTCTTGCCTTTCACGAAGACGACGCGCCCAATCTTCTTAAAGTATTTCTCTTCAGGGTCAAACCGATGGCACCAGTAGAAGACCTCATCGTAGTCTACGACTGCCTCATCCCCATATTCCTTCTCGGTGTCTCGACGGAGATTATCCTCTTTGCCACGCTCTCCGAGGATTTTCTCCTTATCCTCCTCATCGAGGTTGAAGAGGCGCTGTGCATCCGCCCACAACATCTTCCCTGAGTGCCCAAGCCAGTCGGCGTCATCGAAGTTGGAGCCGGTAAACTCCACGGGCCAGAGGAAGTCGCTGGGGCTCAGGCGGCGAATATAATACCGCTCACTGACCTTCTCATCCACCGTCTCCATTGGGACCTTCATGAGGCCCGCCTTCATCATGAGGAGCTGTGGGAGCGGGAGGTTCTCGATTTCCTTGGAGGGAATCTGCTTCGGCTGCGTGAGGGCTTCGTAACCCGTCAGCAGCACGCCCACGCCAGAGGCATTGATAGCATCCAAGATACACTCGTCCATCGCAGAGCCCATGTTGGCCGAGTCGAGGGTATCATTGAGCTGCTTCCCGAAGACAGGGACGGCAGGGTCGAACTGCTTCTGCTTCGCGGTGAGGTAGACCTTGGGCGTCTGGGAGTAGAGCTGGGCATGTTTGGCTTTGGTCATGGCCCAGTCGATATTCACATTGATACGGTCCTGGTCGTCGTATTCGGTGAAAGGCTTCCCTCGCCGGTAGTCTACGTTGTCACTCCAGGTCTTCACGAGGTCTCGGCGGACACGCTTACACCTGTCGATACGTGTCATCCATTTCTTCGCGGAGTCCTCGCCACTTGTCTCCTTATTACTATCAGGAGACCCAGGCTTCGGACCTTCCCCGAATCCATCCTTTGCAGGGGTGTCTGCGTATCCCGCAGAGCCTCCAGGCGATTGAAATGCCATAGAATACCGTGCTCCTTTACCCCTTTAGAAATCTAAACGCCGGTCGTGTTTAGGGTGCTGACCGGCAGACCACCCTCGACACCCAGGAAAAGGAGGGAAACCCAGGTGGAGTCCGAACTATCGAGAGAGGGACGTTAGCTCATCAAAGTGTTGCACAATCCAATAGACCACAAAGACCACCGCGAGCACTCGTGCGACGATAGCTGCATCGGGGACGAACTTCTCGACAAGGGTAATAAATGCCCAGCACAACACGAGGACGATAATCAGTGCCAAAATCAAGTGCATGGAGACTTTCGACTATCCAGAGAAACAAAGAGCCCAATCCAAGAATATGAACTGGGCTCTAACGCTGAGCGATGCGACGAATTACGAACGAACGAACTAGGCTTTGGCTTTCTGGGTCTTGCGCTTCTCCGCGAGCCACTCCTTGTCAATCTGCTCGTTCTCAGTCTCGATGTCCTGCTCGTCAACAATCTGCTTCACGAGGTCGGTGAAGTCCTTGAACAGCTTGTAATTCTCCATGCGCTGGTCAGGGGTCGCATCACTATACATGATATGCACCGACTGCTCGCTAATGGGCTGTCCTTCGTTCTTCACGATGACCTGGACCTTTTTGTTGAGATACCGTCCGCTGCGATGGACCCTATTGAGAAGCTTTACCTGGTCATCCGTGAGATTCTCAAGGAAGAGGGTGTGCGTATTCTGCGTCGTCTCCCGAAGGAGCTTCACCTTCCTAGCGTGCGCCCTCTGATACTGACCAATCGAGAGCTTCCGAGGGCCTTGCGTGGCCGCGATGCCTGCAGCAATGCCTGCCGCAATGCGGTCACCGAGCGCATCGGTCTGCGTTTCTGTAAGTATCGTTTCGTCTGACATAATCCTCCTTAGAGATTCTGTGCAACGCCGTAGAGTGCGAGAGACGTGGCTCCCGCGTAGGTGCCAGTGGTCACATACTTCGCCCGATACCACGAGCCAAAGAGGCCACTCAAGATGGTATTCGCAGTCAATGAGCCGTCTGTCGGTGTCACGGCGGCGGCGAGTGCAGTCGTTGCCACCACCGCAGAAATCTTCGTTGCGGCAGCGGTGGTGAAGCTAAAGTTCATGATATCGACCCAGGTGAGGCCGCCGTCAAGACTCGTCTGGATGTAGGCATTCGCCGTGGTGCCGCCAGAGCCATAGAGGAAAACGGCCTCCACACACAGATAGTTGACCCCACTCAGACGCTTCACGGGAGACGTGGCAGTCGCCGTGATGGCTGTCGAAATCGTGAGAGGAGCCAGGAACACAATGTCCTGGCCCCCGATATGCAGTTGGCCGTTGAGTGCCATGATTAGCTATTCGCAAACGGCGTAGCGATGGTGCCGCTCGCCATGTTGGTGCCATCCACGAGCCATGTGGTGGAATTGAGACAGAAGAAGTAGAAATTGGTGTTAATCAATCCGCCCGTGGTCGTGCCATTGGTATTCAGCGCACTATTGGTCGAGCCGTTGGGGAAGAACTCGGTGCCGGTGCCTGCCGCAACCGTCGAGAAGATACCACCGATAAACAACTCGGTGCCGGTCGTCTTGGAGACAATCTTCTGTGCGGTCGAATTGACGGTGACCACGAACATATAGTTCAGGCCCGTAATCGATGCAGCCGGAAGCGTATACGTGAGGGTCGCACGGTCCAAGAGGAAAATTGTTCCAGACTGAGAGGGGGTCAACTGAACAGACGCGCTTGCACTGGTCTTCACGGCCATGCGAGTGCGAATAGGTGACTTGAAGAACCACGAACCGCCTTTATAGATGGGTGCAGCCATGAGGGACTCCTATGGAGTGTGGAAGAGGCGGCAGGAGTTTACAAGGCTCCTACCGCCTATGAGTGGGCTACTTATTTCTTCGAGCCAGGACCATACGGGTCGTTCGAGCCCAGACCGGGCTTCCCAACGGTTCCGTGCGTGCCTGCCGGTGCAGAGGTTTTCGAGGGCATATCTGGCATGAATGACTCCGATTAGACCGTAGCGTTGCCCGCAGTTGAGGGATAGTCGAGTGACACACCACCGACGTTCGACACCGAGGTCACAGTGGCCGAGGCACCGAAGATGATGGTTGCCGCACCGGCAGTCGTGGTTGCACGGCCCGCCGTTGCTGAGGTATACAGCGCGAGCGGCGTGGTAATGGTCGCGGTCACGAAGGCCGCAGAGCCATTGAAGCCATAGATTTGCACCCAGCCCCAGGTCGCGGCGAGGTTTGCGCCAATCGAGACGCCAACCTTGGCCGAGTAGGTGGCCGTTGTCACGAGACGAGTCGTAACGATGGTGCCTGCGGCGGTGTAGACATACCCCACGAAGTCGTTCGCGGCGGTAGAGGCCACACCGGGGAGGTAGATATAGACGCCGCCATTTTCATCGGCAACGTGGAAACCCACGGGGTTCCGCTGGGTGGTGTCTACGTCGGTCAGCAGACCAACGGAGGCGTCAGACGAAGACTTATTTGCAGCCATTGACTTGTCTCCTGAACCTCAGAATTACGAGGTATAGAATACGCCGACACGCGACCTATTGTTCACAATAAGCTGCATCGCGGAGTAGATTTTGAAGGTGAAGCCGTTGGCATTCTGGATTTCCTGCGTCTCTCCCTTGTCTCGGAAGTATTCCTTCGAGACGGCGAGGAAGACCGACTTCGGATTGAACATCCAGGCACGAGTCGTGTTTCCATACTGGCTGTAGACGTAACGGGCGGTCTTGAAGCCGAGGACGCGGAAGCCTGCCTTCAGCTCATCCGTATCGACCCATCTCTGATTCGCTTGCTGAGTGCCCTCGAAGAGAGCCTGCTGAGCGGAGTCAGAGACGATGATGGAGGGTGCGTGCATATCGCCGCTGGACTTCGCGCACTGGTTCCAGGTCGTAGTCATCGCGGCTTCAATATCCGTGTCATCCACGTAGATATTGTGCTGATTCTTCCACCAGGTATTCACCGAGGGGTCAATACCTCCGGTGGAGGTCAGACCATCAATGGTGAAGTAGACATACAAGGTGTTCATGCCGTTGTTGGCCGCCGTGGCAAACAGGACATTCTCAATCTTGTCGTCGTGGGAATTGATGCCGTTCTCCAAGAGCTGCTTGGTCAGGGCAATCTTCTGATTCTGAGTCGGGTTCTGGACTTCATCCCGCTTCGACCACACGACCGGGACGCTCAACTCGGCGGGCGTGAAGCTCGCAGAGGTCACGACTTCGGTCTTGGTCAGCGATACGGGGGTCAGTTCGGAAACGAGGAACTCGGTTCCAGGGTTCGCCTGGTAGTCGAGTGGTGCCTCAATCGTGGGACCAAATGACCGTCGCTTGATAGCGCCCTGGCGCTCCATTTCACGCAACAGACCGTTAGAAGTCCACTGATTGGCGGCCTTACGCATTTCGGCAACGACTTCCGGGTAGGAAACCGCAGCCATCTGGCCGATTGTTAGAGCCATAGGAAACACTCCCTGATAATACGCATAATTTATGCGTAAATTAGCAATTATATGTAACTGCTCTCAGGGCTGGTATCTCTGACGCTTGATACTGCGAAGTAATCAAGCTCTGGGAGGGGTCGGGAGGACCTGTCTACGATGCGGCTAAACGCTAGAAACGTCTAGCTGCGGGGGTTCTGCCGTCATATAGCCAGGAAGAAAAACCATCACACTAGGTAGTCCCTTAAAGGCTTCCAAAATCTCAACCCTTTTGGCGAACCATTCATGGTTGATATGAAACCTAAAAAACTGTTGATGAAGGGTTTTCTCTAGGGGTCGTCCACCCGGAGCGACCGCTATTAGCTCTAGTGGGGAACTATGAGCCGTATTGAGTGTTGTTATACGTTGGTCTACATTGGTCGAAAACCCAATCTTGTAACAAGGGGATGGGGTTCGTCCCTCAATCAAATAGACTAACGAAAGTCCATTAGACTGGTAGTATTTTACTACCGACCTAATAGGCGATTGCTCTCGTGCTCTCTTTTCGGCCTTACGAGCCGCCACTTCGACAATCCCACGTCTTCGGTTATTGATGCAGTTACGGCACCAAGCCTTTTGTGGGGCGTTGGGGTAGAAACTTTCGTCATCCCCATTAAGCTTGCAACAAGTGCAATATTTCATATACTACCCTATCGAGGGAGGGGCCGGGGGAGGTCGGTAGCAAGGAGGGAAGATATGTGTGTCTACGGACGCTCACCCCGGAGGAGAACTACTTAGTGCCTATGCAAGTGGTATGCCAACTCCAGATTACTTAGACTTTTTGGCAATAGCTCGCTTAATAGCCCTAGTCACGGCGTCGTCGCCGCCATCGGCCTCAGACAATTCTTCGCCTTCGATAGGTTTCGTGCCATCGCCCTTACCCGAGACTGCAGTTGACACCGGAGCGGCCTTAATTTCCTTCAGAAGGTCAGCACGCATCTTCTCGCGGTCGGCTACGAGTGCGGCTTCTCTCTCCTTGGACTTCTTGGCAATGACTTGGGCGTAGGCCAATTCGATAGGCAATCGCTGCTTCGCGGCTGTGGCTGCATTCATGGCTGCGATGATTTCCGCCTCATTCTCCTTGAAGCCATCCCAGGTGCGGGCAATGGACATCTGCTCGACGATGCGCTGATTCGCGGCACTAATCTGCTTCTGGGCGGCTATCGAGTCGGTGAGCGGCTTCGTAGACTCCGCGACGGCTGCTTTGGCTTCCTCTCTCACCCGCGCGAACACCTGAGCATTATTCCACTCGGTGAGCTTCTCATAGCCTTCGAGGCTATAGGTCATGGAACCATCGGGGAGCTTGTAGTCGGGCTGCGGCTTCGAGGCTAAGTCAGGCTTAAAGGCCCCTGGCTCTGGTTTCTTGACCAATTCGCCGTAGAGTTGCGGGTAGGCCGTCGCAAGAATCTGGAGGAACTTCTGGCTATCCGTCGCCATAATTTGCCCCAATGTTCGCATGGGGGTTACTTCCTCCTCATACTGCCGCACCTTCCCCTGTAGCTCAGGAAGCTGGGCAATATAGGCTTTCACTTGGTCGCTGAGCGGCTTACCTGTGTCGGGGTCTTTGCCGAGGACCAACGCCGCCAACCGCTTCTCTGCGGTCGCCACAATCCGCTTCACTTGCGAGTGCGGAATCCGATTCTCGCGCTTCCGCTGGTCCTGAGCTGGAATCTTATCGAAGTCTAGTTCTTCGTCGGGCTTAGGCTTATCCTCACCCTTGTCTTTGTCGGCCGGGGTTTCCTTGGGTTTATCACCGGCAACGGGCGCTTCCTCCCCATCTACGACCTCCTCGACTTCAGACTCGCCCTCGTCAATGTGTGCAGAGGGGTCATCGGGGACATCTCCGCTAGCTTCGGCTTTTTCGACTTGCGCGGCAATAATAGCTTCCAAATCTGGCATTAGCGTCTCCTTACGGACTCGTCACCAAGGTGTCTCAGTTTGCTACGAACATTCGGATTGGGCTGCATCCACTTCGGCTTACTACTCGTCTTGTGCTCCTTTGAGGTCGAGATGCGTCCTGAGCAGAAATAGGAGAGGGTTATGACCCAGTGGTCTTGGCGACTATCCGCAATCCGTTCGGGGTGTCTGGTGTCAACTCGAACCTCTCCCAAGGTGCGGACCAAATGTGGGCATTCATACTCAAATATTTGAAGCTGAGGGAGGCCATCCTCCAGAATCGTATTAAGATATTCATGGATAGCAAACCCTGCTTGGCTACGGTCGTTCGTGCTGGGCGAGAGAGGCACACGATTGTTGTCAAAGATATCTCCCACGCTTTGGAAGTCTGTGGCCTCCGAGCCGACGAACATGGTAGGGTCGCAGAATGTCTCAACAATGTGGTATCCTTCGGACTCTTTGTAGATATCCTTAGCGACTTCCTTCGCGGTCGTCGAATGCCACTGGCGCTCCTTCATGACGAAGGCGCGGTTACGAGGGCTGAGCTTCAGTTCTCCGTGGACTTTGTAGTAGACGGGGACCTGTGCAATCCAGAGACAAACGGCGGGGTCTGGGCTGAAGCCCCAGTCGAGCGCACGGTAGAACTTAATCCACTGGTAGGGGTCTTCGAGGGAGACGGTGCCGCCCCGGCTATAGATAAGCGGATACTCCTGCACAACATGCCACGGAACCTCATCATGACCCTCTTCCACACGTTTCTTGGGGCGGTAATCGTGGAAATACATGCCCTCCACAATCCACTCGCCATCGAGCCACGCGCGGCGGATATGGTCAGGGAGGTTCTTGAGTCGCTTGACGTATTGGACTCTATCGACATAGGGGTTGTCATCGAGGGTTGTGTGGATGGCTTGGTAGTCGTCGGGGATGTAGTCCTCATCCTCTTCGGGCGTGATGTCCTTTGTGATGTAGTAGCGGCGGATTTCGCTGGCTCCCACACCGATGGGGTTCGTGCCGCCTCGCACAATCGGCATGAGCCCGCTACCCTCTGGGACACGTAGACAGGCGGCAATCCGTGTCACCATCTCCCAGGTGAAGGTGGAGATTTCATCGAAGTAAATGGCACAAAACTCCGATGACAGCAGATTCATCGTGTCGTCTTCGGTCTGACAATGGCCGTAGAAGCCGAGGGAGCCATTGGGGTAGTAGGCAATAGATTCCGTCTTGTTGAAGTAGCCGCCGAGGGCTTTCATCTCAGCCCCAATGAACTTCAGATGGGACTTCCGCAACTGCGGCATCGTGCGGCGAACAATCAGGTAGTCATAACCCGGATGACTGAGTGCCCGCATATGGGCATCGTTGCGGATGGCTTTGGACTTCCCAGTGCCGCGACTACCCTCCAGAATACAGTTGAGGGCTGTGGATTCATGGAAATCTAAGCCCTTCTCAGTCGGCACATACCGATGGGTAATCTTCCCCCGCCGCTTAAACTCGAAGGCATAGGCATCCTCCCATGCCTTGGTGACTGTTTTGCCGTCAGACTCCAGGTATGAAGGTCTATCGTCTCGCATACTTTATAGGCTGCGTGTATTCCCAGTATTCGGGTGGGGCCGAGTCAATCCAGTGCTGAAAACGCTCGCTCGCGGCACGAATTATCTCTTCGGTGTTATAGACGGGATATTCCTCGTCCCAGTCCATACCTATAAGCCGTTTACGGATAGACTCTCGTGTCTCGGAGAGCACTGCCCGGTCATAGGCATCTATAAGTCCCTCACGGAGTAGATGTGCTTCTCCTTTAGTCATACGCCTCCTTTTAGGCGAAAGTGGGTCGGTGGGATGCGGCCAATCCGCATATTCTGGGGCGAAAGTGGCTAAAAGTCTAATGATTTAGGGGTGGGATGCCGCTTCTCTAACAATACCGTAGAAACTCTCTAAATCCCTAATAAAAAGGGGTGGGATGCCACCTATATAATGTGTAGATAGATTCTACAGAGATTCTATCGTCTACACGCAGGAGATTAGTCTTCCTCGACCAACTCGGCATCCACCGATGGCTGCGACCCTCGTGGGATACCGCCGAGCTGGATGCCGATTTGAATCTGTGGCCGCTCATCGGCACTATCTACCGCCTCCACAACCCTCTCCACGTTGCCGTCCTTGTCGCGGTGGCTCAGGTGCTCGATGGCCCACTGGGCGGCCTTACGGGCGACATCGGGGTCTCCAGCGGTCAACACGGCCTTGTGGGCCTTCACGTAGTCCATCGCGGCGGATTGAAACTCTTCCCGCGCCTGCTGGATAGATTTGCGGATAGTGGCGGGCTTCCGCTGCAAGACTGTGGCGAGGGCTGTGACCTGAGCTGGGACGAGGGGGGTGTCTTGCTGGGAGACGGCGGCGACAACGGCCTTCTCCGTCTTCGTGAGGGAGCCTGCTTTGAGCACCTTGGCGGCGGCATACCGCTTCCGCGCGGCGAGCTTCTGAGCCTCTCTGCGCTTCTCCTGCTGAACCTTTTTGGCGAGGGGGTCTATAGCCATTTGAGGGCTAATCCTTTTTGCTAGTAG
>Ga0070730_10000486_pt1 | contig 46511 bp, 67 predicted proteins | sample Coa_R1_3_FD_66447 | JGI IMG/M metagenome (GOLD analysis project Ga0070730, IMG submission 66447) | Surface soil microbial communities from Centralia Pennsylvania, which are recovering from an underground coalmine fire - Coalmine... | ecosystem: Environmental > Terrestrial > Soil > Unclassified ...
CGGCGAAATGGATTTGGGAGAACTCCCGCGCCTCGAATGGCTCGCTGCTGGTGCTGATGGCTGTTGCATTCGAGATTGACGATAAAGGGAATTGCATCATGACTGTCGCGGAATTGGCCGAGAAAGCGCGCCTGAGCGAGCGCGCCGTACAGGCCGCGACGGCTGACCTGATCGGACTGGGCGAACTGGCCGTCACGCGCCGTGCCGAAGGGCACCGGAACGGCTACTGCCTGTCGCTGCTCAGGGGTGCAGAATCTGCACCCCTACCGGCTAGTAGCCCCGCAGAATCTGCACCTCCGCAGATTCTGCACCCCGCAGATTCTGCACCCCTGAAACGGAAAGCGGCAGGTCAGGTTAGGGGTGCAGAATCTGCACCCCTAGAAATCTCCGACGTTCTTTTGACTGTTACAGGTAGTTCTCTGGCTGAGGTTAAAGAAACGCCGGCGAAGCCGCCGACGCTCCCCGACCGCCCGGACGTCGAACGGCTCTGTGCCCGCCTCGCCGACCGCGTCGAGGCCAACGGCAGCAAGCGACCGGCCGTCAACAAGAAATGGCGCGACGCCGCCCGGCTCCTAATCGACAAAGACGGCCGCACCGAGGAACAGGTAAGCGCCTGCATCGACTGGTGCCAGGCCGATGAATTCTGGCGCGGCAACGTCATGTCAATGCCGACCCTCAGAGAGAAATACGACCGGCTAAGGCTCGACGCTCTCCGGAAGCTGAAGGCCCAGAAGCGGAATTCGCGCCAGCCGGACGAAGCCGATCAGCAGGAAGCGCTAGAGATCGCCCGCCAGCTCGACGCAATGGAGGCAATGTGACCCGTGAGGAATGCGTGAAACTAGCCGGCTACGTCGGCGACCTCTGCCCCCAGCAGCGAATCGGGAAAGCGACCGGCCTCGTCTGGCACGACGTGCTCGGCCACCTGGACTACGCCGAATGCCGCCAGGCCGCCGCACTGGTCGCCGGACGCCAGCCGTTCGTCTCGCCGTCCGAGATCATCGCCGAGATCGCCGCCGCCCGCAGCTCCGAGCAGCCGCACAGCGAAGCCTGCCGGGGCAGCGACTGCCGGAGCTGCCGCTACGGCTGGTGCATGTGCGTCTGCCACCCGCGCGCCGTCAGGACGCTCGCCGGGCCCAAGCCGAAGCCGGACAAGCCCGCGCTGCCAGCCGGGCCGCGCCGGTACGACCCCGCGCAGCTCACCATCGGCCGGACGCTCGACGAGTGATCACCGGCCTCGCCTGCTGGCGGTGCGAACTCCCCGGCCACGTCGCCGCCGAATGCCAGCCCGAACCCGCGAAAACCGAAACCGAACTCCGCGAGCGGTTCGCCCGATACATGGAACTCCGCATAACAGGCCGCATATCCACGGCCACGAAAAGAGCCTGGGTAAAAGCCGACTGGAAAGCGTATTACGACGAAAAGGAGAAAGCACGGAAATGAGCAACGCCAGGGTATTCCGGTGGGACCACCGCGAGCAGCCCGACTGGGACGAGATCGGCACCGCCGTCGCCGACCTGTCCGGCGACCGCGTCCACATCGCCGTCCACGACACCCAGTCCGACGAGTACGAGATCGTCGTCTACGAAAGCGGGGCACCGCAGTGAGCGGCGCGACGCCAGGGCAGGCGGCGTACGAGGCGTACCGCGCCGCCGTAATGGCCCCGATGCCGAAGTGGGACGAGCTGTCGCACCAGGCCAAGCTCGCATGGGAAGCCGCCGCGCAGGCCGGGTACGCCGCCATCGCCGCGCAGGAGCCGCACGCGCCCGAGCTGGCCACGCTCCGCGCGGACCTCGCCGACGCCGAAGCCCTGCTAGCCCGCTGGCCGAAGTGCCCGGCAGGCTGCAACTGCCGCGTCGGCACCGAGGACGCCGACGTCAACGAGTGCGGGTGCGACGGGCCGTGCACCACCGGATGGGAACCGCAGCCCGCGCCCGAGCTGGCCGCCAAGCTCCGCGAGACCGCCGCCAACAACATCCGCCTCCGCGACGGCATCGCCGAACTCGCCCGCACCCTCGACACCAGCGCAGCAGCCACCAGGCCGTCCCGCAAGAGCGACATCGAAAGCGAGATCGCCATCGCGCTCCGCAGGCTGCTGGAGGGCCAGTGAACGGCAAGAGCGCCGGGCAGCAGGCGTACGAGGCGGCGCGCGCCTTCGACTGGGTCGCCTACCCGTCACCCTGGGACCGCCTCAGCGCCGAGTACCGCGGAAAGTGGGAGCAGATCGGTGCAGCCGTCGAAACCAAGCAGATCCGCGAGGTCCGCGCCGACCGCGACGCCGTACGCAAGCGCGGCCTGGACCTCGCGGCGGCGCTGGAGAACGAGGCCGAGGCTGACGAGGAAGCCGCTGGAGACCATCGCGACGCCACGTCAAGGCTCCTGCTCGAAGAGCGCGCCGAAGCCAAACGCCAGTCGGCCGCCCGAATCCGGAAGGGGCTCGACGTATGAGGATCATCCGCGCCATCCGGCGCCGACTCCGCCGCAAGCGGCTAGAGACCTACGTCATCGAGGACTGGTGAACCCGTGATCAAGATCATCTGCGCCGCGGTCGCCCTGGTTGTCCTGGGCGTCTTCGGCTGGCACATGGAGTACGGCACCGAGCGCACGGTCACGTTCACCATCTCGAAGATGGACGACCAGTCCAACGGCAGCAGCGGCCACAAGTACCTGATCTTCACCACCGACAACCGCGTATTCGAGAACACCGACGCCTGGCTGCACGGCAAGACCGACAGCTCGCAGATCTGGGCTGAGATGGCCGTCAGGCAGACGTGGACGTGCCCGGTTTACGGCTTCCGGGTGTTCTGGTCGTCGTCGTACCAGGACATCCTCGACGGCTGCGAGAGGGCGAGCGGCTGATGACCTTCCGCGGCGACTGCGAACACGCCTTCTGGCTCCACTGGCGCAAAGGCCTGAACGACAGCGCCAACGTGCGCGACGCACTGCCCGGCTTCCTCGACGAGCTTGAGCGCATCAACCGCGAGCAGGTGCCGGAAGGCATCCAGCCCGCGCGAGAACTGACCGACGAGGAAGCCGCCGAGCTGCGCGCGAAGGTCATCGAGCTGACGAAACCGCAGCCCGCCATCCCGCCCGAGCCCCGCCCGTCAGACGCCGAGCTCACCGCGTGGATCGAAGCCCACCCGCGCGAGTTCGAAGCATGGGCGCGCAAGCAGGAGCGGATCAACGGAGCGCCGCCGCTCGCCGCGCCCGCCAAGACTGCACCGCGAAGGCGCACGCCCAGATAAGGCGAGAGCGGCACAACCGAACTGTGCCGCTCCCCACGGAAAAACCGATTCCGAACAGGAGAATACGCAATGGCAGATATCGAGATTTCCCGCATCGGCACCGAGACGGTTCGCGTCCCGGTCATCGGCACGATGCCGCTGATCGTCCACAACTTCAGCGCGAAGGCCAAGCGGCAGATGCTCGACGCCCAGCAGGGCCGCAAGACGCCCAAGGAGACGCGCGACCCGCAGGCCGAGTACGAGGCCGCGTTCTACCGGACCAAGGACGGCTACGGCTTCCCGGTTACCGCGTTCAAGGCGGCCACGGTCGGCGCGGCGCGGTTCTACGGCAAGGACGTGAGCATGACGACGCTGCGCCAGTTCATCTTCATCATGGGCCAGATCAGCCCGAACGACCCGCAGGCGCTCGTTGAGATCACCGGAGAGCCGCGCATGCGGGAGGACGTGGTGCGGCTCGGCGGCCCGTCGCGGTCGGCAGACCTGCGCTACCGGCCGGAGTTCCCCGAGTGGTCGACCACCTTGGAGATCACCTACGTGAAGAGCAGCCTGAGCCGCGCGTCCCTGCTGTCACTGGTGGACGCGGGCGGCATGGGCATCGGCGTCGGCGAGTGGCGGCCGGAGAAGCGCGGCGAGTTCGGCACGTTCTGCATCGATGCTTCGCGCGAGGTTGAAGTCCTGCGCTGAGCGCGGCAGTCATGGCTTGGCATGGCCGGTCGGCGCGAGGAATGGCGCGGCACGGCAGGCATGGAGCCCCCGATGAAAGGAGAACATGATGTCTGACCTGCGCAGCGAGCTTATGGCGGTTCGCGAGAAGTACGGCGCGCTCACGCCCGCGAACGTGGTCGACGCGGCGCGCGCCGAGGACCACCCGCTGCACTCGCGGTTCGAGTGGGACAACGATGCTGCTGCCCACAAGTACAGGCTCGCCCAGGCGCGGCAGCTTATCCGGGTGGTACGCGAGACGTACACCGACCGGGGCGGCAAGCCTGCCGACGTGCGGACGTTCCACGCGATCCCGCGCGCCGAAGGCGGGATGGCGTACGAGCCGCTTGACGAGATCGTGCACGACGACATCGCGTCCCAGGTGCTTCTGCGGTCGATGGAGCGCGAGTGGCGGCAGCTCAAGGCGCGGTACGAGCGGTTCGCCGAGTTCCGCGCGCTGGTGCTCGGCGACCTGGGCGAGAACGCGGCCTAGGCAGTCATGGTCAGGCGCGGCGAGGACTGGCGAGGCTCGGCAGTCATGGCTTGGCATGGCCGGCTCTGGCGCGGCGGGGCGTGGCCCGGTCCGGCGTGGCGCGGTTCGGCAGTCTGGGCATGGCATTGCAGGTCTGGGTCCGGCATGGTTCGTCTGGGTGCGGTACGGCTCGGCAGGCGAGGAGTGGCATGTCAGGGAGCGGCGAGGCCAGGCGCGGTTGGGCTAGGCGCGGCAGGCAGGGCATCTCTTGTCCCGGCATGGCGGGTCGCGGTTCGGCGGGGCAGTCGAGGCGCGGCGAGTTGAGGTGAGGCCGTGCGAGTCAAGGCACGGCAGGGCGAGGCAGGCAGGTCAAGGCTGGGCGCGGCCCGGAAAGGCTGGGCGGGGCTTGGTGTGGCACGGCAGTCCTGGCGGGACTGGGCGTGTCTGGGTATGGCTGCGCGCGTCACGGCACGGCAGGCAGCGCATGGTTCGGCTCGGCAAGGCATGGCGGGGCATCGCCGGGCGCGGCATGGCAGGGCAGGTACGGCGAGTCATGGCAGGGGATGGCGTGGCCAGTCCGGTCTAGGCACGGCAGGCGCGGACGGCCCCACAGAACATCAAGGAGCGCACCGATGAAGATGCCCGACATCTTCCGCGAGGCCGAGGAAGCCGTCTTCGGCCGCCATCATCATGCCGCCGACGCGGCACACCAGCCCCCGGCCACCGTGCCGGCCACAATGGCAGCAGCGCCCGCTCCTGCCCGAACCAAGGAGAACCGAATGTCACTCATCACCGACGTCGAGAACGGCTACGCCGCCGTCAAGGCCGAAGTCGCCAAGCTCGAGCAGAACCTGCCCGCCGCGCTCGGCGTCGCCAAGAAGCTCGAAGGCAACCCGCTGGTGCAGGTCGCCATCAAGGGCGCGGAGCACGTCGCCGCCGGGCTCATCCCGCCGGAGGCCCTCGCCTACCTCGCCAGCCAGTTCGGGCCCGCGCTCGACGGCCTGCTCGCGCTGTACAACCCGGCGCAGGGAACACAGGCCGCGCCCGTGCAGCCGCAGCAGGGTGCACCGGCGCAGGGCTGACCGTCATGGCTGACAGCGACGACCTGATCAACAGGTTCACCTACCACCCGCCGAAGGGCGACCAGGCGCAGCGGTACGAGCAGATCCGCGCTGCCGGGCTACACTTCGCCACGCTGGTCAACGACATGACGCCGCCGAGTCGCGAGCAGTCGCTTGCGCTGACCAAGATCGAAGAGGCGGTCATGCACGCCAATGCGTCGATCGCGCGGCACGAGTGACCGACCCGGAAGCAGCTGAGGCCGTGCGCGCGGTCACTCGCGCGCGCGGTCCCGGATTTCTCGTGCCCGAAGCACTCCGGACCGAGATTCTGCGCACTGCGCTGGAAACGGCCATGATCGGGCCGATTGACCCGGACGCACCGAAGCCCCCGCCGCCGACCTGGCGGCAGAAGCTCCGCTGGAAACGGGGCGACTGGCGCGAGCGCACCGCACGGCGCGCGTACAGGATCATCGCCGGGTACTGGCCCGGCAACGGAGAGGACGACTGGTGAGCACGGTCACCCTGGTCAAAGCCATTCAAACCTGCACCGCCTGCCCGTCGCAGTGGGACGCATGGGACGACCAGGGCCGCTACTGGTACCTGCGCTACAGGTCCGGACTCGGCACCATGGGCCGCGGCTACGACCTCGACGAGGCGCAGTTCTCGTTCGACGACGGCGACGGCGGCGGCGAGATCAGCCTTGAGGAGTTCTGCGAGCGGACCGGCGTCACGCTGGCGCTTGACGCGCCCGCGCCCGCAGCCCTTGAAGCTCCTCCGGCGCTCCCGGGAGCTGAACCGTGACCGCCGTCATCCCGGAGGGCCTGGAGCCGCTCGCCGTCTGGGACGGCCGTGCCCGCGACTGGTGGCGCGGCTGGACCGAGAGACAGCTGCTGGAACTGGACGACTGGCTGCAGGGAAACCTGGGGCTGCGCGGGCGCTACGCCTGCCGCGTCGAGTTCTACCTGCTCGACGCGGCATTCGCCATCGTGACCGCCTATAAGCGGGACGAGTGCGGCTTCAAGTACCAGGAAAACGGCCGGATCGCCGTCGAACCGCCCGTCATCGTGCCGCTCGCCGCACTGCCGCCCGCGCACCTGCTGAGGGCGTAAGCGGCCAGGCCGGCGCAGGCCCGTACAGGCGGAATCCTCCGCCGGTGCGGGTTTTTTCGTGCACCCGGATCTCATAAAGTCCTTGCTAAACGTTAGGACATATGATAAAGTTATTGACATAAGGACAGAGAGGGGGTGATCATATGAACGAAAGCCAGGTAATCGCGGGCTTCCTCGAGCGGCTCGTCACCGCCGCCGAGCACCAGGACTGGGAAGTCACCCAGACCGCCTGGGCCGCGTGGCGCTTCCGCAAGGGCGGCATCACCGTCTTCGCGGAAGTCACCACCGCGAGGGACCTCGTCACCCTGGCCAATGGCCTGCTGGCCATGGGGCTGAAGCTCCCCTAAGGAGCAGCCGGGCCGGCCTCATCCGTAGTGAGGCCGGCCCGGTCCCCACAAGCAAACCACCCGCACAACCGAAAGGGAACAACAGTGAACGGGTACGCAGTCATCATCCGGGCCGACATCAAGCCCGCGCTCGACAGCCGGCAGCTCGACGCCGTCGCCATCGAGGCGCACGGCACTATCGCATACGACAGAAGCACCAGCGTGCTGCTCTTCAGCACCAGCACGCCCGACCCGGACGCCGACGCGGTAACCGTGCTCAAGTACGGCATTGACACGGTCACCAGCGCCGTCCACCGCGCAGGCTCGACCGCCAGCATCCGTGAAGGCCGAGTCGTGGACTGGGAGGACTTCGAGGCCGAGACGTTCCGGCCGGCCACGCCACGCGGAGGCCTCGCCGGCAGGGCAGAGGCCGCCGAGATCCTCGGCGTGTCCCCGCAGCGCGTCAACCAGCTCCGGGACGAGCACGCCGACTTCCCGCGCCCCGTCGACGACCTCAAGAGCGGCCCCGTATGGGACCGCGCAGAGCTCGAGGCCTTCAACCGCGGATGGGACCGCAAGCGCACCGGGCGGCCCCGCAAGAGCGGAGCCTGATGGGAGGATGAGCGCATGGCGAGGATAGGCGGCGAGTACGAGCGCGCGGCGGAACGCCAGCGCCGCGAGATGCAAGCAACAATCGCCGACCTTGACGAAGGCGCACTGCGGCACGCTCACCAGCTATCGGAACCCGGCACCGAATGGCGCCAGCGACTGGCCGACGAGATCAGCCGACGAAGCGCGGGGACCGGCGAAGACGAGGACGCCGAACTTCTCGCCCGCGAACGCGAACAGCACATGGCGATCGTCCGCGGCATCCCGGCAGCACGCGCCGAGCTCGCCGAAGGGGAACGCTCCCTCGTGCACTACGCTCGCATGCTCGGCATCAGCTGGGACGACATCGCGGCCGCGATCGGGGCGGCCGCCGACGAGGCACGCAAGCAGTACGGCGAACCGCCGGCTGATGCGGAGCCGTTCTGATGGCCTGGAACAAGACCGCCGCCGACCGGGCCCGCGACGCCCAGGTCTACGGGCCGGAATACCGCAAAAACCGCCCGCTCGCCATCAGGCGAGCGGGCGGATCATGCGAGCACCTCGAAAACGGGCGCCGGTGCGGCTCCCGCGAACGCGTACAGGTCGACCACATCACGCCGGTGACGCAAGGCGGCACCCACCACCTGGACAACCTCCGGGTGCTCTGCCGGCGCTGCCACCAGCGGAAAACCGCGCAGGAAGGCGGCGGATACCGGCAGAAAGGCCACCGCAAGGCCGCCGGAGACCCCGTGCTGACCCGGCGCACGAATTGGTAGCTTGACGATGACCCCGGCAGCGGAGGCGACCGCGCCGGGGCCGGACGGCTGGAAAGGAGCCGGCATGGACGATTCTACGAACGCGGCGAATGGCGCGAAAGTCATCAAGATCGACGAGGGGACCTGTGTCCGTTGCAACACGGACTGCACCCGGCGCCCCGGTGAACGCTGGTACAACCAGTACGGCCGGGACGAATGCCGGGCCGCCGACGAGGACGAAGTCGAGCACGACGTACCTGTATGGATCACCCGCGAAGAACGGCGGGAGCCCCCGCCGCCGATGGTGACAGTAACTCTCACCTGCCTCGACGACAACGGACGGGTCGTGATAGCCGAGCAGCGCCTCCCTGCGGTACCCGGCATCTTCTGGGCAGAGAACTTCCCCGGGCCGAAGCGCGTAATCGGCTGGCGCATCTCGCTCGACGGAACGCCCGAACGGTGAGCGGCACGGACGGCCTGGCGGAGTTTCTCGCCGCACGGCTCGACGAACTGGAAGCGGCGGCCGAAGCGGCGGCCAATGCCGAAAGCGGGGCCACGTGGGTAACCGGGCCTACTGAAGACGACGACAAGCGCAGCATCCGCACGCCCCCGCCAGGCTCATACTGGGTTGCCGACCAAATCGAAACTGCGACAGCCGACCACATCGCCGCGAACGACCCGGCCGCCGTGCTCGCCGACATCGCAGCAGATAGGGCGATCCTGTGGAAGTACCAGATCGGCAACGCCCTCGAGGCGGGCAAGTACAAGCTCGGCTATTGCGAAGCACTCGAAGAGGTCATCAAGATCAGGGCCGCACGGTTCGCCAGCCACCCCGGCTACAAGCCCGAATGGAGGCCGGAGTGACCGACGGCCTGACCGCGTTCATCAGCGCCCGGCTCGGCGCTTGACGAGGAAGACGCGGCCCCGCAAGACGAGGTCCGCTTCGTTGACGCCGACAGATGGAGCGAAAAAGTCCTGCGCCGGTTCGCCGGGGACGACCGCCCCCGCCGCGAGGTCGCGGCCAAGCGGGCGATCGCCAGCACGGGAGCACGGCTAGCGGAGGTCAACGACAAGCCGACCAGCATCGTCGGCGAAGGCATCCTGATGGATCTGGCCGGGATCTGGAGCGACCACCCGGACTGGCAGCAGGAGTGGAAGCTGTGACCGAGGTGAAGCCGGGCCAGGTCTGGGCGCAGCAGTCCCAGCCCGGCCGCCTCATCCGCATCGACGCCATCGCCGACGGCAAAGCCAGCTGCACCAACCTGACCAACAGCCACGAGGTACAGGCATACCTCGACCAGGTAGCAGGCGGACCCGCACCCGCAGGCAAGTACTACGGAGACAAGCGCGGCACCGTCACCCGCATCTCGCTCGCCACGCTCGCGCGGAAGGACTGGCAGCCCGCCACCGGGGGGTGATCACAAAAAGTGATGTCACTTAAAGTGACATCACACGGGGTGGTAATCGCGAAAAAAAGTCCATCGGCCAAGGGGGGCGACAGAGTCGCCCGGCTCTGAAAACCCCTCCCCGCAGACCCCCCGGGGGCCTTTTTGCGGGCCTGGCGGGGCAGGGGAGGGGGGGAGGGGGTGCTTCAATGGCGGTTATGGACCTGCATTTGGTGCCGGACGAGCCGGAGGACGGCAGGACGGTGACCATCGCCGCGGCGGTTGACAAGACGATCGCGGCGATTGCCCCGCCTGATGCTGATGCGGCGGTGGTTGCGCTGGCCAGGAAGATGGCGAGTGCCATTGACGACATGCAGGGTGATCAGCTCAGCCTGATGATCGGGCAGACGGCTCCGCAGCTGCTGAAAGTGCTGCAGGAGCTGGAGGCGAGGTCGGCGAAGCGGCGTGCCGCGCAGCGCTCGGCCCGTCCGAACGGCGTTGCGAAGATCCGTGCGGCTCACGCGGCAAGTCCGGCGAAGCGGAAGAGGGCGGTATGAACGTGACGATCCTTGGCCCGGGCGGGTTGCCGGTGCTGTGCTCGTGCGGAAAACCCGCAATCGGCTCGCGACTTAACACGTTGGGCCAGCAGGTCTTCCACTGTCCTGATTGCGACCCGACTGGGCCTCCGTGCCCGCTGTGCGAGGGAAGCGGTCACTTCCCGCGCTAGTCTGGGCAGCGGGTCCGGCAGCACGGGTCAGGTCCGGGCTCCGTGGCAACGCGGAAGGTCGTGGGTTCAAATCCCACCCGGATCCACGCGGTGGATGGTCGACGGGATAGCTTCCCGGCAGGCGCCACCTCGGCTGGCGAGACGGTAGCTGCGTCGGCGCGGCTGACACCCCCGGTCTCGCCGCTGCGTAGCCCGGGGGTGACGCTTTCTAGGCGGCGAACGAGCGGATGCTGCCGCGTTTCGGCTCCGGCATGGTCAGCAGCACCGATACTGAGCCTGCGGCGCTGTAGGCGGCGTCACAGTGCCCTTCCCCGCGCCTTGTGAACCTCCATCCGTCGCCGGTGTAGAGCTTGCTGGCGCCCCGTACGTGGGTGTCGAGGAGTTCCTGCCCGGCATGGAGGAGCCCGCGGGCCCGGACGAAGCCGGAGAAGCCCATGCAGGCTTCGCTGACCCTGGATCCGGTGATGGCGCCGTCTTCGGGGATCTCGTCGGGCTTGCGTTCGCCGGGGTGCTTGTTGATTTTCCTGGCCAGCGGCCTGATGACATCGCCGATTTCGGCGCAGGGGCCGCCCGGGTACCAGCCGAAGGCCCTGGGCTTGATTTTGGCGAGTTCTGCGGCGAGTTCGCGGCGGACGTCGGCGGTGGAGATCCAGTCGCGCACCAGCTCCACCTTCGGCCGGCCGTCGGCGAGCTTCGCGGCGACGGACAGGGTGAAGTGCTGGCCGTCGGGGGCGGCGTCGAGGCAGGCGGCGAGCTTGCCTTTGTGTTTTTCCATGGTGCCGGAGGGGTCGGCGAGGGTTTTCCATGCTTCGTAGTCGATGGCGCCGTCGAGCTGGTCGACCTTCTGGCACAGGACTTCGGTTCTGAACACGTTCGGCGGGTCGGTGGCGAGCGCAGTACGGATGGCGGCTTCGCTGACGGTGTAGCCGAGGCCGGGGTTGGCCTGCCTGATGGCGTCCCAGTCGTCTAGTTCGCATCCGTCGGGTCCGGACCATTCGAAAAGGCCGATGGAGGGGTCGCGGCCGGACAGCGCGGCGTCGCGGAGCTGGTTGAGTACGACGCTTTCGTCGTCGCCAGCGTTAGACATGCACCAGATCTGGGCGTCTGGGCGGGCCATGACAGTTTTGGAGAGGGCCGACCAGGCTTGCCAGTTGCGCTGCTCGCGCAGTTCGTCGATGTTGAGCTCGTCGATGCTCAGGCCGCGGCCTGCTTTGCGGTTGGAGGCGGCGATTTTGTACCGGCCGCCTCCGGTGAGCGTGAGGGACTCGTCTAGCTCGTCGTCGTCGTAGTTGAGCTCGCGCTCATCGATGAGCTCGCCTTCGCCGCGGGCGTCGAGTTCGGCGGCGAGCTTGAACCATTCGTCGCCGTTGACGCGGCGGACCTGGGCGAGTTCCTCGGACAGGTCGGGCGACGCTTCGATGGTGTCGAGGCACATCTGCCACTGCTCGCGGGCGAGGCTGACGTCCTGGGCGACGCCGAGGATGAGCTTGGCGCCGTCGACATGTAGCCGCCAGAGGCTGATGGTGCGCTTGGCCGAGCTTTTCCCGGACTGCCTGGCGACTAGGACGATGACGACCCGGAATCGGTAGAAGCCGTCGGGCGTGACCTCCATGGCGTGGACGGCGAGCCATTTCTGCCAGGGGAGCAGCGGTTCGCCGATGGCGTCGGCGAAGTCGCAGACCGAGTAGCCGTGACTGGTGGCCCTGGTGAGCTTGCGGAGCGGGGGCGTCCACAGGCGCGGTTGCGTTTTGCCCAGCAGCTTGCGAGCCGCCATTTAGAGACTCCCTACAGTGCCGGGAGCGCGTTCATGGGGTTTTGGTGCCGCGTGTCGCGCCTGCTCTTGTTGTTATCAGCCAAATTGATGTTAACCTGTGCGTGTCACGAGAGCCGGGAGCGGTGGAATTGCCCCTGGCTCTTTCGTGACGCCCGCTCCCGGTTCTCCCTGTGAGGGGAGGGCCGCTTGGCCGCTGTTACCGCGCCGTCTGGCCGTTCCCTCATCGGCAAGCTGGCCGGGACGTTCGCCGCGCGGGCCGCCCGCTCCCGTAAGCCGTCGAAGGTGGCCGCGTTCATCGCGGATCACACGGGCACCCTGGCGGCGCTGGGCTTCGCGGACGCGGCGTGCTGGCACTGGGGTACCGGGGCGGGGCTGATCGGGACTGCGGTCGTCATCCTGGTCGCGGAATTCAAGGTCCGCTGACGTGGGCGTCTTCCTCGGCCCGGTCGGCGCTAATGACCCGCTAAGTGCCGAGGTTGCGCGGCTGGCGATCAGGCCGGGCGATTTCCTGGTGCTGAAGTTCGACCGCAACCTGTTCCCGGATGAGCCTGACGAGATCGAGGCGGCGGTCGCGCGTGTCTTCAGGGACGCAGACTACAAGCCGAAGGTGCTGATCCTCGAAGCCGGCGCCGAGATCGGCGTTATCGGCCCGGAAGAGGCGGGCGGCGAGCCTGCCGCGCCCCAGGCGCTGACGCTTCAGTTCGACGGCAGCTCGGGCGATGAGTTCATCCGCTGGCTGCGGGAGACGATCCGCAGGCGCGGCGGCCCGGGGCAGGTGTTCGCCTGATGCCGTCGCTGCTGGGCAAGGTGCTCGCCCCGAAGTCGTCCGGCGCCCCGCCGGTTCCGATGGGCCCGGGGTCGATCAGCATGCCGGGTACGTCGTCGAGCGCGAATCCTGACCTGCAGCTGATCCGCACGTACAAGGCGAACGGCACTGTCCGCTCCAACTCCGGCCTGATCGCCGAGAGCGTGGCCGAACAGGACTGGGTGCTGTTCCGCAAGGGCGGTCCGCGGGACCGGTATACGACCAGCGACCAGGGCAGCGAGCAGCGCAAGCAGGTGACGGTGCACGCGGCGCTGAACGTGCTTGAGATGCCCGCCTCGGTGATGGTGAACGGCGTCAGGAAGCCGATTTTCGACCGCTTCATGCTGTTCGAGATCAGCGACATCTGGATGACCCAGACGGGCAAGGCTCACTGGGTCGTCGACTTCGCCGAAGGCGCGTCGAAGATCCCGCTCGGCCTGTGGCCGGTGCGCCCGGACCGGATGACGCCGGTTCCGGACCGCAACAAGTTCCTCGCGGGCTGGATTTACACCTCTCCCGACGGCCGGGAGCATGTTCCGCTGCTGCCGACGGAAGTGATTTTCAACCGTTTCGCCGACCCGGAGGATATTTACGGCGGCTGCGGTCCGGTGCAGAGCGTTCTGACCGACATTGAGGCCGCCGACTATGCGGCGCAGTGGAACCGTAATTTCTTCGTCAATTCCGCCGAACCCGGCGGGGTCCTGCAGCTCGACCATGAGCTTCAGGAGGGCGAATTTGACGAACTGGTTGACCGCTGGCGGGAGACGCACCGGGGCGTGGCCAGGTCGCACCGGATCGCGGTGCTGGAAGCGGGAGTGACCTGGGTGCCGAACACTCACGGCACCGTGAAGGACATGGATTTCGCGCATTTGCGTGAAACGATGCGGGATATCATCCGTGAAGCCCTGGGAATGGCGAAAGTCATGACCGGAGTCTCTGATGACGTCAACAGGGCGAATGCGCAAACCGGGCAGGAAGTTTTCGCCGCCTGGAAAGTGGAACCTCGGCTCAAGCGCTGGCGGAACGTGCTGAACACGCAGTTCCTTCCGCTTTTCGGTGCGACCGGCCAGGATGTTGAATTCGATTTCATTTACCCTCGCCCTGAAAACCGCGAGCAGGACGCCCTGGAGCTCCGGACCAAGTCCGAGGCGGCGCTTGCGCTGGTGACGGCGGGGTTTGAGCAGAAGAGCGTGGCCCAGTTCGTGGGCATGGAGGGGCTGGAAGTCGCGCTGACGGTGTCGTCGGACCCGGCGCTGCCGCCGCGGTGGACGGTCCCGCCCCCGGCTCCGCCCGCCGGCGCTCCCGCTTCCCCCGCCGCCGCCCTGCGGGCCGCTACGGGCTGGAACTCGCCGCTGTGGGCCGCGCTGGACGCCGCGCCCGCCCCCCGTCCTGCCCTTCCGGCGGCGCAGGGCTACGCGGTGCCGGTGCTGGCGGCGAAGAAGGACGCCGCGGCGAAGGTGTATGAGCAGGTTGCCGCCGATTACCCGCCTGCGGCGATGGCGTGGATGCACCATGCGACCTGGACAGGCCCGGTGATGGTCCCGCTGGACCATATCCAGCCGATGATGCAGTGGATGGACGGGGCCGACCCGGATCACGTCCAGGATTTCGTGCGGCGCCGGCAGGCGGGCAAGAAGCTCAAGCCGGCGCTGCTGGTGAAGACGCCCGGGTCGCACCTGCTGCTGCTCGTCGACGGCCACCACCGGTACCTGGCGGAGGCTGAGCTGGGCGAGCCGGTGCGGGCGTGGATCGGGACGACAGCCTCCGAGCACGGCGACTGGGAGGTCATGCACGACTTCCAGCTGCGCCCGCCCGCGGGCGGCGGAGCGGGCCGCGGCGACACGCAGGCGCGGCAGCGGGAGATGGCGATCTGGAACTCACTGGCGGGAGCGAGATGACCATGCCGATGCCGCAGGCGCCCCCGCCTGTCGACCCGGGCAACGGGCTGCTGGCCGAGACGCCGGCGCAGCTGTCCACGGCACTGCTGGATACCCCGGCGGGGCAGCGGATGGCGCTGACGGTCCGGACCTCGTCGGCGACGCTGACGGTCCTGCTGGGCGGCGCGGACGCGAAGGCGTGGGCGGCGAACATCAGCGGCGCCGCGGCAGGCATGTCCGGCTCCGGGCTGGTGGCCGCGACAGGAGGAGTGCGGTGAAGACGTACCCGATGAAGGCGCGGATCCGCGACGAGGGCGGCACGACCCGCGTGGACATCATGGACGACATAGGCGGCGGCCTGTTCAGCGACGGCATCACGCCGTCGTCGTTTGCCGCGCAGATGTCCGGCGCCAAGGGCCCGCTGGACGTGCACATCAGCTCCGCCGGCGGCGACGTGTTCGACGGCCTGGCGATCGCTGAGGCGATCCGGTCGCACAAGGGCCCAGTGACGACTTATGTCGACGGGATCGCCGCGTCGATCGCGTCGGTGATCGCCCAGGCGGGCCAGCGGCGGGTGATGGCGCCCGGCAGCATGATGATGCTGCATGACGCGTGGGGTTTCCCGGAGGAGCCGAACGAGGCCGGGCTGCTGAAAATGGCGGCGACGCTCGGGAAGGTCAGCGACAACCTGGCGCAGCAGTACGCGGCCAGGGCGGGCGGGACGCCGGAGCAGTGGCGCGACGTGATGCGCGCCGAAACGTGGTACACGGCTGACGAGGCGGTTGCGGCGGGCCTGGCCGACGAGGTGTCAGGGCAGGCGGCGCAGCTGCCCGGCGGCCTGGACGTCGACGTGCTGGCGGCACGTGCTCCGGCGCGGATCATGGCGGCGCTTCGGTCGCTGCCGCGGGCTGCGGCCGGGGACAAGGGGGACGACGGCGGGGACTCCATGGACGGAGGGGTCTCCGGTGCGAAGTGCAAGACGTGCAAGGGCAAGGGGCGCCTTCCGCACCCGGCGACCGGGAAGAACGGCATGAAGTGCCCCGGCTGCAAGGGGACCGGCCGTTACGACCCGGATAACGACGGGGACGACGACTCGACGGCCGACGGCGACACCGATCACGACTACGTGCTGCCGGACGGCTCGCCGGGCCCGAAGGCGCAGGGTTCGGTCGGCGCGATGACCTTCGCCGAGCTGCGCGATCTCCTCAAGGAGCCGGTCATCGAGTGGATGCATGCCGAGGCGGCACGGATGGCCGCAGCAGCGGTCGACAGCAGCCCGTGGGACGGCGGCAAGGCGATGGCGAACGGTGCCGCGGCCGGTGACCCGGCTGCGTTTTACAAGGGCATCTGCGCAGGGCGCAAGGACGGCGACCCGTCGAAGCAGGCCAGCTGGGCGCTGCCGTACAGGTACCACCCCGACGACCCGCCGAACGCGGCCGGGGTCAAAGCTGCACTCGGCCGCCTGCCCCAGACGCAGGGGCTCACTAACGAGGCCGAGGCGAAGAGGACGCTGCAGGCCGCGATGAAGCAGGTCAACCCGGCCTACGAGCCGGAAGACAGCAGCAAGAGCGTCTTCAGCCGCCGGCTGGAGCAGATGCGGGCGGCACTGCCGGCCCTGAAGGGAGCAGGTGAATGACCGCCGTCATCCCGGAGACCCCCGACCAGCTCGAGGAGGCCTTCCACGACGAGGCGAGGATGCAGAACATCTTCGCGGAGGGTAACTTCGGCCGGTTCACGCACGCCTACATGAAGGCGTTCGTCGGCAAGCAGACCGAGGACGTCAAGGCGTTCAAGGAGCAGATGCAGGCTGAATTCCAGGACTTCATGCGGGTCCAGGCTGAGAAGAACGGTGCCGCGGCACCGGAGGGCTTCAAGGCCGGGGACGCACTGACCCTGGCGAAGGGCCGCGGCGCGCGCCGGCAGGCGGCCATTGCCCGGTCGCGGATCGCGAACGCAGGGGACCTGTTCGACCGGCAGGGCCTGTTCTCGCCGACCGCACCAGGCGCGGCCGAGGACATCGACAGCGCCGAGTACGCGGGCACACTCGGGAAGTTCGTCTGGGCGGCGATCAAGGGCGAGCACGTGGCCCGGCAGGGGGCCGACTCCGCGCTGCTCGACAAGCTGCAGGCGTTCAAGGGCGGCCTGGCGAAGGCGCTGGACATCCGCAATGCCACGTCGATGGCCGAGCGGATCCCGGCGGAGGGCGGCTATCTCGTGCCGGAGAACCTCCGCAGCGAGATCCTCGCCCTCAGCCTCGAGGACAGCGTGATGCGCCCGTACGCCACGGTGATCCCGATGGACAGCCTGCGGGTGCCGATCCCGTCGGTGGACGACACATCGCACTCCAGCTCGGTTTTCGGCGGCGTGGCTGCCTACTGGACGGCTGAGGGTGCGGCGCTCAAGGGCTCGGCGCCGTCGTTCGCCCGGGTGCTGCTCGAGGCGGCGAAGCTGACGGCATACACGCTGATTCCGAATGAGCTGCTGCAGGACAGCAGCACGCCGATGGACGTGTGGTTCCGGACGTTCTTCCCGCAGGCGATGGCGTTCTTCGCCGACGTCGCGTTCCTGACCGGGGACGGCGTCAACCAGCCGGAAGGCATTCTCAACTGCCCCGGCGCGGTCACGGTCAGCGCGGCCTCGGCCGGCAACGTCGAGTTCATCGACCTGGCGAAGATGATGGCGCGGCTGTGGCCGCCGTCGCTGAAGCGGTCGATGTGGATCTGCTCGCCGGACGTGCTGCCGTACCTGTTCCAGCTCGGCGCGGGCGTGCTGACCGGGGCCGGGCCGACGACGACCGCGGTGGCGCCTCCGCTGTGGCTGGGCGACAACTGGGCGATCGACGCCCCGGGCGGGTCGGACGGGTCCGGGTTCAACTTCCGTCTCTTCGGCCGGCCGCTGCGGGTCACTGAGAAGGTGCCCTACCCGGGGTCCGGCACGGCGGGCGCGATCGCGCTGGTCGACCCGACGAAGTACCTGATCGGGGACAGGCAGGCGCTTCAGGTCGCGTCGTCCGCGGAGTACCAGTTCGCCAGCGATGAGGTTGCCTACCGTATCACCGAGAGGATTGATGGCAGGGGCTGGGTCCGCACGCCCATTACGCCCGCCAACAGCAGCACCAGCACCCTCAGCCCCTACGTGCTGCTGAACACCTGATGGACATCCGGGACTCGCCGCACTACAGGGCGGACGCGCCGGGCGCACGGCTCGATTCCGAGCCGTGGGCCCGGTCGTGGCCGTCCTACCTCGCCGCGGTGTTCAGCGAGCGGGACAGCTCGGCGCGGCAGTTCATCGCGAACGCCGCGGGCACCTGGTCTGAGCGGACCGGCGCGGGCGGCGGGTTCCTCGTGCCCGAGCAGCTCCGCGCGCAGGTGATGGCGTACGTCACGCCCGCGGTTGTCCGGCCGCGGGCGATGGTGCTGCCGATGAGCGCTTACAAGCTGCGTGTCCCGGTACTAGACAACCCGTCGCAGCAGTCCGGGGCGCAGGCGCTCGGCGGCCTGACTTTCTCGTTCACCGAGCAGAACAACGCGATCGCGTCGTCGAGCCCGGGGTTCGCCGAGACGGTCCTCGAGGCAAGGAAGCTGGCGGCTTACGTGCCGGCGCCGAACGAGCTCGTTTCGGATGCAGCCGGGGCGCTGGGTGACTTCATCAGCCGGGTGGTGGCCATCGGCTACCACTGGGCTGAAGACGATTTCTTCATCCAGGGGACCGGCGCGAACGGGCCGGAAGGCATCATCAACGCGGCGTGCGCGTACAAGGTGACCCGGACCAATTCCGGTCAGCCTCCGGTACTGCTCGATCTGCTGAACTCGGCGAAGGCGCTGCACCCGGCGAGCAAGGCGGCCGGGTACACGGCTGGCATCACCGGCGTGGGGTGGCTGATCTCGGCCAGTGTTTTCGACAGCCTGCTCGAGTTGTACTTCCTGCCGGCGGGGGCGTCGCCGTCGGCGGGCGTGCCGACGACGCCGTCTGACTGGCTGTCGCTCGGCGACGGCCGGGAGGTGGCGCCGAGCATGCTCGGGCTTCCCGCGTTCGTCACCGACCATCAGCCGGCGGCCGGCACTCTCGGTGACCTCGCCCTGGCCGACCTGCGTAACTACCTGGTCGGCGACCGGCTTGAGCTGACGGTCGAGCCGTCTTCGCGGGGCTCGGGGTTCGTCACCGACATCACGAACTACCGCATCAAGGCCAGGGTCGACGGCCGTTACGGCTTCCAGGGGCCTATGACCACTGAGACATCGCAGCAGGTATCGCCAGTGGTGGTCCTCAACTAGAAGGAGAGTGCAATGGCCGGTATGGAGGCGCTCGGGCGCCTGGCCGACTTCTCGGTCGGCGTTGCCCCGGTGGACTTGTCCGCTGCGGCGGTGACGGGCAAGCGGGTGGCGCTGAAGCGGGCGAGCGGCTTGATGGTGGTGCTTTTCAAGGGCGCTGCCTCGAGCGGTACTGACCCGGGGGTGACGTTCAAGGAGGCGACGGCCGCGACGGGCGGCACGAGCCAGAACATGGTGACGCCGCCTGCCTATTTCTGGCAGAAGACGGCGGCGTCGCTGGCGGGCACCGAGGTGTGGACGCAGGTGACGGCCTCGTACACCTCCGGCACGCAGACGCTGACGGGCCAGCAGGGCAACCAGGGGATTTTCGTCTGGGACATCCTGTCCGAGGACCTGTCGGCAGGCTTCTCGTTCATCGAGGTCGACACGATCAAGGCAGGCACAGTGGCGCAGCTGGGCGCGGTGCTGCTGATCCCGCATGACCTTCTGTCGCAGCGGTTCCCGTCGTCCCTGGCGTCCGCGAACAGCTGATGAGCTTCTGGCGGTGCGGGCGGTGCCGGGCGCAGGTCGCGCCCGGTGCTCCGCGCTGCCCGGAGTGCCCTTCTACGGAGTTCATCGAGGCGGAGGCGGACGAGATGCTGAAGATCGCTCGGGACGGGTCCGTTTCCGACTCGGCGGACGTGCAGGGGCCGTACGGGCATCCCGGCACCGGCGAGCCGGTGACGGGCACCATGTCACCTCCGGTCAGCAGCGACGACGGCGACGTCCAGGTCGCCGTCACCGTCGAGGATGCTGCCGAGACGGACGGCGCGGCGCCGACGGAAGCGGACGTGGCCCCGCCGTCCGAAGCGCCTGCGCCGTCTCCTGCCGTTCCGCCGCGTGTCCCGCCGCGCCGTGCCGCGCCTCCGGAAGTGCCGGATGCCTAGCCAGACGGGCTCCTGGTGGGGCCTGAGCACCATCTTGAAGCAGGCCAAGGAAGAGTTCGACTGGTACTGGTCGAATCCTCCGACGGCCTGCCCTGTTTGCAGTGAGCCGCTGACTCCGGGTCCGTCGACTCCGGCGGGTGCGAGCGTCGAGCTGTTCTGCAAGTTCTCAGGCGACCACGAATTCGTTTACCCGCGCGACTGGCATCCTCCGGTTCGCCCCGGTACCGGGGTGGGCCCGGCGAGGGGGCTGGGTTGAGCGCGAAGACTCATCACGCGAAGGGGCACACCAACAAGCACACGGCGCACAAGAAGCACGCGGCGCATCACGCGAAGCACAACCCGACTCATCACCGGAAGCCGGCGACGCACCATCACACAGGCCACAAGGTGCACGCGAAGGGGACGCACGCGCATCACGCGAAGGCGGCCGGGTTCGCGGTCGGCGACCTGCTGCCGGTGTGCGCGGCGGAGGCGGTCGCGATGTCCCTGCGGCTGGCCGGCCAGCGGGTGACCGATGACGAGGTGCTTGAGCTGCACTACCTGGCGGGCGGGTCGGCGGACGTGCCGGTGAGCGTGGAGGCTGCGCTAGCGGCTGCCGCCCGGTTCGGGCTGGCCGGGTGCATGCCGGTCGCCGTTAAGCAGGCCGGTGAAGGTTCCGCCGTTGGACATGCTGCCGTAGACCAGCTCATGGACGATCATGTCCTCGACTACCTCGCCGACGACCTCGCAGAACTCGCGGTTGGCGTCCCGGTCGGTGAATACGCTAAGCGGCTCGACGCCGCGCAGCTCAAGCCGCCGGTTGACCTCTTCGAGAGCCCTCTTTTCGTCCATGGCCTCATTCTGCATGTTGACGTGCCCGGCCCGCACGCGGTGCTCGCCACGCCTGACGGCTGGTGGTCGTGGGGCGAGCTGTACTCGCCGTGGCCGTGCCGGATCAGCGAGGCGTGGGCGGTGAGCTGGTCATGAGCGTGCCGTGGATCGGCGGCGAGCGCGACGGGCAGCTGACTTCGCTCTGCGGCTTCTCGCCGAAGCCAGGCGACCTGTCTTGCAACGCCGACGTCAAGTGGCACGGCATGGTGGTCGGCCCTGAAGTCGTCAATTCGATGGCGTCCTGTGACGGGCACCTGGCGTTCATGACGGTCCTGGCCGAGTACGTCCACCCGTACGTGCACCCGTGCGGCATTCCGGGCTCGCTGTTCCGCTGGCCGGAGAACGAGTGCTTCACCGAGTGGGACGAGCAGTCTGAGTTCACGCGGGCGCTGGCCAAGGCAGGTGCCGCGTGAGCATCTACATCACGCGTCCGGCGTACTGCAACCGCTGGGAGGCGATGCGGGCGCTGGACTTCTCGCCGGGCGTGGACGTGAACGCGCAGACGGACCGGGCACTGATCAGCGCCGCCGAGAACATCGACGCGCACATGCACCGCGTGTTCTTCCCGAGCGACGACACCCGTTACTTCGACTGGCCGAACCAGGGCGGGTCGGGCGGTGGCCAGTATGCAAATCCCTGGCGGCTGTGGTTCGACGACAACGACCTGGTATGCATGACGTCGCTGACGACGGGCGGGCAGACGGTCGCACTGAACCAGATGTTCCTCCTCCCGTGGTCGAACCCGCGCAAGGGCAAGCCGTTCCGGTACCTGGAGCTCGACCGGGGCACCAATGCCAGTTTCGGCGGGTACAGCAGCACGCCTCAGAACTCGATCGCGATCGCCGCGACATGGGGTTACGGAGCGGACGCCGACCTCGCCGGGACACTGGCCGCGGCCGTGCTCAGCACCGACACGACGATCACGGGCTCCAACGGGGCGGCTGCCGGGCCGGGTGACCTGATCGTGCTCGGCTACGGGCGCGGCTCGGCACCGTTCCCGGGCAGCGACCCGCACGCGGGCGCGATCCAGCCCTATCAGGGTGAGCGGATCCTGATCACCGACGTGGCTGCGGTCGCGACCGGCCTCACGCAGTCCGGTTCGGGGGTGACGACGGCAGCTGACAACGACCAGACGCTGACGTGGACCGGCACCGGGGCGCTGAACGCGGGCGAGGTGATCACGCTCGACAGCGAAGACATGCTGATCGAGAAGATCATCGGGTCGGTCGCCACGGTGCGGCGGGCTTTCAACGGCTCGACGCTCGCCGCCCACTCCGGGGCCGCGGTTTACGCGTGGCGGCAGTGGTCGGTGACGCGGGCGATGCTCGGCACCACTGCGGCGGCCTATACGTCCGGTGCGGCGGTGTACCGGCACCGGGTGCCGCAGCTGATCCGCGACCTGTCTATCGCCGAGACCGGCAACCAGCTGCTGCAGGAAGGGTCGGCGTACGCCCGGATGGTCGGCAGCGGGGAGAACTCGCATCCCGCGCCAGGGATGTCCTTGGCAGAGAAGTGGGACGAGGCGCGGACCGCGCACGGCCGCAAGGCAAGGAGCCGCGGCGTATGAGCGCTGAAGTGATCGACCTCGGTCACGGGCACGCGATCCAGATCGCGGTATGGGATCCCGATCTTGAACTGAATCCCCGGCTGCGTCACCTTGCGGATCAGTTCCCGGCTAAGACCAGCGGCATCGTGACCCACGCACTGCCGGACGACGGCGAGTGCAGCGGAGCGATCACGTTCGACACTCCGCTGGCCCGCGAGCACCTGACCGGCCCCTACTGGACGGTTGAGTCCTGGGAGCCGCTGACGCTCTCGCCGTCCTTGCTGTGCCACTGCGGCGACCACGGCTTCATCCGTGCCGGAAGGTGGGTGCCTGCCTGATGGCGACGACGAAGGTCAAGATCTCCGGCCCGCTATTCGACGGCGAGGCCGCGCAGGCTGCCGACGAGTTCACGGCCGCGCTGGCGCGGGAGATCGCCGAGATCGGCAAGACCTGGATCCAGATCGAAGCGCACGGCATGGACAAGTCCGGCCGGGGCGGTACCGGGCAGGCTGCCGAGGGGGTTGAGCTGGTCGGCCAGGGCCGGGACTGGGTGATCCGCGGCGGTATCCGCGCGGGCAAGTACAGCTGGCCGTGGCTTGAGGGCACGTCGAAGCGGAACCAGGGAAACAAGTTCAAGGGATATAAGACGTTCAGCCGCACCCGGGCGAGGATGCGGAAGCAGGTCACCCCCTGGGCGCAGGAAGAGCTGGACAAGTTCATCGTGCAGATGGGCGGGTCGGTCCTGTGAGCAACTTTTCCCAGGCGCAGGCCAAGCAGCTGTTCAGCTCGATCCGCAGCATCGCGAAGGAACTGGGGCTGTTCAACGCGGTGATCGGGCACGACCCGGAGAACGCGCCGCCGTCAGGCGTGAACGTCAGCATCATGCTCGGTCCGGTCAAGCCGGTCACATCGAGCGGCCTGGCGTCGGTGTCGGGCCAGGTGACGCTGATGGTGCACGTCTGGAATTTCGCTCAGCGGCGCCCGCTCGACGACGTCGACCCGGAGGTGCTGTGGGCTACCTGTGCGCTGATGGGCGCGTTCGCGGGCGGGTTCACGCTCGGCGGGACGGTGCGGGAGGTCGACCTGTTCGCCATGAGTGCCGCCCCGGGCTATGTGCATTTCCAGGAAAAAGAGTTCAGGACCATGGCGATCACCGTCCCCGTGATCATCAACGACATGTGGAGTGAAAGTGCCTAGAGGGGTGTATGAGCGGACGCCCGAGTACCGCGAGAAGCTGCGCCAGGCATCGACCGGTCGCCCGCAGGGCGCGGAAGCCCGGCGCAAGATAAGCGCGGCGCGCACTGTTCACGGAATGTCCGGCACGCCAACCTATATCGCCTGGCGGGCCATGAAGCAGCGCTGCCTTGATCCCGGCCACATGGCATACCTCAACTACGGAGGCCGGGGCATCACCGTCTGCGAGCGCTGGCTGAAGTTCGAGAACTTCCTCGCCGACATGGGGCTGAAGCCTGACGGGATGACGATCGAGCGGATCGATAACAACGGCAGCTACGAGCCTGGCAACTGCCGCTGGGCAACGCGCTCAGAGCAGGCCAGGAACCGGCGAAGCCACGGGTTCGCCGGCCGGACGTGGCGTCCCTACAAGACGGGGAGGGCGGCGTAGGTGGCAAAGCAAAGCGGCCTTTCGCAAAGACTTCTAGTCGGCGGCTATGACATTTCCGGGGACGTGCAGGCCCTTGAAAGCATGAGCGGCGGCCCGGCGCTCGGCGACGTGACGACGATCGACCAGTCGGCGCATTCGCGCCTCGGCCTGCAGCGGGACGGCTCGTTCAGCATCGCGACGCTGATGGACCCGGCGCTCGCCCACCCGGTGCTGGCAAGCCTGCCGACGGCGGACACGCAGGCGCTGTACCTGATCAACCCGATGGGGGTCGGCAGCCCGGCGATGGGCTGCGTGGCTAAGCAGGTTGACTACGACGTCAACCGTGCGGCCAACGGCATGCTGACGATGAAAACCAAGGTCGAATCGAACGGGTTCGGTCTCGAATGGGGCGTCGCGCTGACGAGCGGCGTCCGCAGCGACACGGGCGCGACCAACGGGACGAGCTTCGACCGGGGCGGCGGATTCAGCACGCCGAGCATACCGGCGAGCGGCACGCCGGTTACGAACACGTCGCCCGTCTCCGCCACGGTGGTCGTCTCCGGCGGCACGGTCAGCAACGTGGTGGTCAACGGCGTCTCGGTCGGCACCGGAGACGGCACCTATACCGTCCCGTCCGGCCAGGCGATCACGCTGACCTACTCGTCGGCGCCGACGTGGACGTGGACGCTCCAGACGGCCTACGGGGCGCAGGGCTACCTCCAGGTGACCCAGTTCACCGGGACCAGCGTCACGGCGACTATCCAGCACTCGGCCGACAACAGCAGCTGGTCGACGCTGATCGCGTTCACCGCGGTCAGCGCCGCGCCCGCCTTCCAGCGGCTGGCCGTGACGGGAACCGTGTCCCGCTACCTGCGGGCGATCACGACGGGCACGTTCACCGCGGCGAGCTTCGCGACGGCGGTCAACGTCAACCCTGTTGCGACGGCGTACTGACATGGCGACCCGTGACTACATCGTCCGCATGCCGCCCGACCGCTGGATTAAGACGGTCTGCGAAGAGGTGAACTGCGACAACTGGCGCTACGGCTGGGACACCCAGCTTGACGAGGGCACCAAGCTCGGCCGGGCGCAGGCGGAGTACATCCGCTGCCAGTCGGGGCGCACCTTCACCGAGATGAAGGGCCCGCACGGCACCACGGTGTTCCGCTTCGAGTCCGGTCAGCGGTGCTTCGCCGAGCACCGCACCCGCCCGGCGCGGCTGGCGGTCGCGACGAACGGCATCGTCCTGCGCACTCACGCTTCCCTCGCCAACCTGGCGGAGGACTACACCGAGCACTGCGGCAAACTCGCCGCCCAGTTTGAAAGGGGCTGATTACCTTGGCAAAGACCTCGGGCCTCGGGGCTCTGGTCAGCGTCGCTGACGCGGGCGGCACTCCGCGGACCATCTCGAACGACGTGACCGACTTCCAGCTCAACACCCCCCGGGCGGTGCAGGACATCACCGGCGTGGACAAGTCGGCGCACGAGCGGCTGCTGCTGCTCGCGGATGCGTCCGTTTCGTTGAAGGGCATCTTCAACAGCGCGGCGAACCTGTCGCATGCGGTGCTCAGCACGGTTTCGAGCACAGCGGTTCAGCGAGCGGTGAGCATCGCGCCGACGTCGAACAACGCGACGCCGATTCTGAACTTCAACGCCCTGTTCAGCAGCTACGACGTGTCGCGCGGGGCGGACGGGAAGCTCGACTGGGCCGCCAAGGGCGAACTCAGTGACGGAGCTTTGCCCACGTGGGCCTAGATAATTAGAACAGGACATCGATGGGTTATAAGCGCAAGACGCTGCACCTCACCTTCCCGGACAAGCCGGATCTTGAGATCTACGTCCGGTCGGTGAACGTGCGCCGGGCACTGAACCTGATGCGGCTGGCGGACAAGATGTCCGGCGGCGGGATCACCGACACGGCCGAGGCGGAGAAGGTGACCTCGGAGATGTTCGGCGCGTTCGCCGAGCGGATCGTGTCCTGGACGCTCGAGGACGACGACGGCAGCCCGCTGCCGGTGTCGCTCGACAGCCTGCTGGAGTGGGACTTCGACGACGCCATGGTCTGGGTCATGACGTGGATCCAGCAGGCGACCAGCGTCTCGGTCCCTACGGCAGCCCCGGTGAATGGGACGGGGACCTCGCTGGAGGCGTCGATACCGATGGCCTCGCCTTCTGGGATGTAGCCGAGGCGGCGGTCATCCTGCGGATCTGCAACCGCTTCGGCTGCACGCCGCGGGAGGCGGAGAAGCAGGACGCGGCGGTTCTGAGGCTGCTGGAGATCGAGGACATCAAGGGCTGGCGGAAGACGGAGGGGGGTGAGTAAAAGGAATGGCCGGGCAGAACGTCGTCGAAGTCGTGGTCTCGGCGGTCAACGCGACCGGGCCCGGGTTCGCCGCGGCGAAGGCCGGGGCCGCGGAAGCCGCCGCGGGCATGGACACTCTCGCCGCGGCGGACGACCGGGTTACCGAGGCCAGCATCAAGTACGCGCAGGCGCAGGGCACCCTGCTCGACGCGCAGCTGAAGCTGATGGACGTAGAGAGCAGGGAAGGCGCGACCGAGGCTGAGATCGCGGCGGCCCGGGACAAGGTCACGCAGGCGACGATCAGGCAGGCTGATGCCCAGATCCAGCTCCTGAACGCCGAAGCGAAGCAGGAGACGGCGGCGACCGCGGCGGGCGACGCCAGCGTTGCCGCGTCGGACAAGGCTGCCGGGGCCGCGGAGAAGTCAGCTGCCGCCCAGAAGGCGGCAGGGGACGCCGCGGTGGCCAGCGGGGCGAAGGCCGACGCGGCGGGCGGGCTGATGGCCGGCATGGGCTCCAAGGTCAAGATGGCGATGCTCGGCGTCGGCGTCGGGATGGGCGTCGCGGTCGACCAGGCCTCGAAATTTCAAGATTCGACGACGCACCTGGTGACGGACGCGGGAGAGGCCGCTAGCCAGCTGGGCATGGTGCAGCAGGGCATCCTGGCCGTCTCTTCGGCGACCGGCACCAGCGCCAGCCAGATCACGGACGCGATGTACCACATCGAGTCCGGCGGCTTCCACGGTGCCCAGGGCCTGGCGATCCTCAAGACGACTGCCGAGGGGGCGAAGGTCGGCGGTGCTGACCTGGACACCACGTCCAAGGCGCTGATCGGCACGCTGACTGCCTACTACGGGACCTCGATGACCGCGGCGGAGGCGACGCAGCGGTCGACCAGCCTGATGAACCAGCTGATCGCGACGGTCGGCTCGGGTGACATGCGGATGCAGGACCTCGCGGCGGCGATCCACTCGGTTGCCCCGGTCGCGGCGGCCGCGGGTATCTCGTTCGCGCAGATGGGCGGTGCGATCGCGACGATGACGGCGCAGGGCATGAGCGCCGACCAGGTCACCCAGGACCTGGGGCACGTGATCGGCTCCCTGAGCAACCCCACGAACGTGATGGCCGTTGAGATGAAGGCCATGGGCCTGAACGCCAACACCGTGGCGAAGAACCTCGGCAAGGTCGGCCTGTCCGGGACGATCGACGAGCTGCGCGACGCGGTGCTGCGGAACACCAGCGGCGGCAACGTGATGCTGAACATGCTCCGGGGCATGTCCCCGGCCGCGCAGGAACTCGCGAACAAGATCCTTGCCGGGTCGATCAGCACGGGCGAGCTGACGAAGGCGATGAAGCAGCTCAACCCGCAGCAGGCGACCCTCGTCTCTCACTTCAAGACCGCCGCCACGAACGTGACCGGGATGCAGCAGACCTACACCGCCGCCATGTCTAAAATGCTCGGCGGCCAGATGGGGCTGAACGTCGGCCTGATGCTGACCGGCAAGCACATGGACGACGTATCCAAGGCCACCGAGAACATCACGGCGGAGGGCGCGAAGGCGAGCAGCCAGGTGGACAACTGGTCGACTATCCAGGGCACTTTCGCGTTCAAGATGGACCAGGCCAAGGAGTCGATCAAGAACACGGGCATCGCGCTGGGCAGCGCGCTGCTCCCGGCGGTGTCGGCGGTCCTGGGGCCGCTGGCGTCGTTCCTCGCCGTGGTCGCGTCGAACAAGGCGGCGAGCATCGCGCTGGCAACGGTTGTCGGCGGCCTGGTGGCGGGGGCGCTTGGCGTGAAGCTGGCCGGGGCGCTGAAGTCGTCCGCGGACGGCATCAAAGCCGTCGGCGAGGGGGCATCCTGGCTGATCGGCAGGCTTGTCGCGATGACGGCCGCCCAGGAGGCGCAGACCGTCGCGACCGAGGCGGGGGCCGCTGCGCAGGCGGAGCTGGACGCCGCCGAGATGGCCAACCCCATCGGGCTGATCATCGCGGCGGTAGTGGCGCTGATCGCGATTATCGTGCTGCTGGTCACGCACTGGAAGACGGTCGTGCGCGTCTTCAGCGAGGCCGGGCACGTGATCGCCGGCGTATTCGACGTCGTCCGCCATGCCGTAGCGTCGGCCGCCGATGCGGTCGCCAAGCCGTTCGAGGACGCGGCGCATGCGGTCGCCGCGGTGTTCGATCACATCAAGAGCATCGTCACCGGCGGTTTCGACAGCTGGTGGAAGCAGAACGGCGCGGAGATCAAGCAGGTCTGGAACGCCGTCTGGGGAGCGGTGACGGCGGTTTTCCGTGCCTGGTGGTCAGCGACCGAGGCGGTCGCGAAGACCGTGTGGACGGTGCTCACCGCGGTGTTCCGGGCCGGGACAGCTGTGCTGACGGCGATATGGCGTCCTTACTGGGACCTGACGGCGGCGGTCGCGAAGGCAGCGTGGACGGTAATCACGACCGTAGTCAGGGTCGCGTGGGCGGAAATCAGCGCCGTGTTCAGTGCGGCGTGGGCGGCCCTGTCCGCGATGTGGCGGGCGGAGTGGGACATCCTGGTCGCGGTCGCGAAGACGGTGTGGGCGGCGATCCAGGCGGCAACCAAGATCGCCTGGGACGTCCTAGTCGGTATCTTCACCGTCGCGCTGGATCTGGTGACCGGTCACTGGAGCAAGGCGTGGAACGACGTCAGGACCGTGCTCGAGCAGGTCTGGAACGCGGTCCGGTCATTCTTCAAAACGGCGATGGGGGACCTGACCAGCGGCGTCTCCGGTGCCCTGAACTCTGTCGTCAGCTTCTTCGCGGGGCTGCCGGGCCGCATCCTGTCGGCGCTCGGCGACATGGGGTCGCTGCTGCTGAACGCGGGCAGGTCGGTGATCCAGGGGCTGATCAACGGCATCTCGTCGATGGTCGGATCCGTCGTGAACACCGTTTCCGGCGTGGTTAACACCATCAAGTCTTTCCTGCCGTTCAGCCCGGCGAAGCAGGGGCCGCTGAGCGGCAGCGGTGCGCCGGAGAACAGCGGCCGGAGCATCGCCCGGATGCTGGCCAGCGGGATCAGCTCCGGTACGGGCGACGTGTCCGCGGCGATGCACCGGCTGGCCGGTGCCGCGGCGGGCGGCCCGGGAGGTCCCGGTGTCCCGGCGTACGGCGCCGCGGGGGCGGGCGCTGCGGCGGGTGCCGCACCGGACGGGAAGTTCGAGCTCCAGTTCACGGGATCGGCCGAGGACATGTTCGTCAAGGCGATCCGCAATGCCGTCCGCACGCGCGGCGGCAACGTGCAGGCCGTGCTGGGCACGGGCTGAAAGAGAGGGAAAAAACCATGGCGATGTACCGTCCTTACCTGGTCGACTCGGGCCTCGTCGCGGTCAGCGCGACCGGCCTGACGCCGCTGCTGTACCTGGCGCCGACCGCAACGAACGACTGCAACGTGATCGCGGTCAAGTGCAGCGTCGAGGTGTCGAGCTCCGCGCCGACCGCGGTCAGCAACTCCGACCTGTTTTTCTCGCTGAACACTGTTACCGGCACCAAGGCCGGCGGGGCGGCGGTCACCCCGTCGATCCTCGGTGCGTCCAGCCTGGCGGCCAACACGGTGGCGAGCTCGGGCTCGACGGCGCTGACCGGCCTGACCCAGAGCACGGAGCTGTGGGCCGGGGCGGTGCCCTATACCGGGGGCGCGTTCACCAACGAGGCGTGGGAGAACACCGGCCGCGAAATCTACCTCGCCGCGTCGAGCAAGACTGCGTTCTACGTGAACGTGCCCAGCGGGCCCGGCGCGGGCAGCAACTGGTTCGTGCGCGTCCTGGCCTGGATCGCCGAGTAACCGCCCGGAGATGACGCCGCGGCTGCCGGGGCAGCGGGCGGGGCGGTCAGCCCTGCCCGCTGCCTGGCGTGCCCGCGATTACCTGGACATCTGCGAGGCGCCCGTCCGCATACCATTCCTCGGTTTCGAGGCCACTGCCGAAGGTGTAGGTGACGGAGAAGTTGACCGCCGTGTCGTCGGCGCCGCCGGGATCCAGCTTGCGAGTGGCCTCAACGCTGCTGACGTTGCCGTTTTCCCAGAGCGTGTAGCGGGTCATGACCTGATCGTAGGTGCCCGGTGACCACCTGGACGCTGTTCGGGCAGGCTAACCCGGGCAGTGTCACGTCCGGTACCGGCAACAACGGCACCAACGGCCTCCACGTCACGGTCAACCAGCCCGGCACGCTGGACGGTATCTGGCACTACAGCCCGGCCACCTCGACGCAGCTTCCCACCAGCATCGGCCTGTACACCACACAGGCGGCACCGGCGAGCGGCACGCTGGTGCACAGCGAGACGGCCACGTGGTCCGGGGCGGCGGGGTCCGGGTGGGTGTTCGCCAAGTTCACTAACCCTCCGGTGCTGGTTCCCGGCGTGGACTACATGGCGACGAATTTCAGAAATGACGCCGCTGCAGAGTGGTTCGTTTTCTATGCCGTCACCTGGCCTGCCGGCAACGGCATCCTGACTGCGCCGAAGGACGAGAGCACCTCCGCCCTCAGCCAGGGCTGGTACAACATCGGCACCGCCATGGCCATGCCCCTGACCCAGTCGGGCACAGCCGGCAGCAACTTCGGCATGGACGTGCAGGTCTCCACCCTGCCGGCGCAGCAGCAGCAGAAGCGGAGCAGGCCCGCGGCGGCCAAGGCGCGGCTGCGGTCGCCGGCCGCCGGGACGCCGGCCGGCGTCCCGGCGGCCCCGTTCAGCCTGCCCGCCGTCCTGCAGCGCGCGCACTCCTGGGCCCGCAGGTCCCGGCTGGCGTCTTCTCCCGGCTCGCCCGCCGTGCCAGCCGTCACGCCGCCGTTCACCCCGCCGCGGGGAACCGTCCGGGGCAGGCCGGCGGCCCGCCGCTCGAGGACCGCGGGCTCAGCGGGCTCGCCGACGGTCCTGCCCGCCCCGCCGTCGCCGTTCGCGCTTCCCGGCCTGAGGCGCGGCCGTCCCGCCGCGGCACGGGCACGGGGAACCGCGTCGGCGGGGTCGCCCTTTGTCCCGCCGGGGCCTCCGGCGCCGTTCGCGCCGCCCGCCTTCGTCAAGCGCGGCCGTCCCGCCGCGGCCCGGGCCCGGCTGGGCGCCTCGCCCGGCTCGCCCGCGGTCATTCCCTCGCCGTTCGCAGTCCCGGCCTTCGTCGAGCGCGGGAAGGCGGTGCTGCGCCGGGCCCGGCTGGGCGCCTCGCCCGGCTCGCCCGCCGCCGTGCCGCCGCCGCCGTTCACCCCGCCTGCCGTGATCCAGCGGGCGCACGGCATCGCGCGCAGGACACGGACCGGGTTCTCTTCCGGCTCGCCTGCCGTCGTCCCGTCGCCGGTGCCGTCGCCGTTCGCGCTTCCCGGCCTGAGGCGCGGCAAGGCCGCGGCCCGCAGGGCGCGGCTGGCCCTGTCCGCGGGTGCCCCGGCGGCGCCCCCGCCGCCGCCGGCCTTCCCTCAGTCGCCCCTTGACCTGCGCTGCGAGGTCGACCTGTCGGGCACCTGGACGGACGTCACCGCCTACGCCTACCAGCGCGACGGACAGCAGCCGCCGGTGAGGATCACCCGCGGCCGGCCTGACGAGTCCGCCCAGGCCAACCCGTCGGCCTGCGCCTGGCAGTGGAACAACAGGGACGGAAGGTTCAGCCCCAAGAACCCGCTGTCGCCCCATTACGGGATGCTCGGCCGCAACACGCCGGTCAGGTGGAGCGTGCCCGCGAAGTCGAACTACCTGCGGCTGGAGAACGGGAACAGCGACCGCGCGTTCGTGCAGGACGGCTCTGCGCTGCATGTCACCGGGTCGATCGAGGTGCGGGCCGCGCTGCGGCTGACGGACTGGCAGGGGTGCGTGATCGCCGCCCGCTACGACAACACGGTGCCCAGCTGGTACTGGCTCCTCAACGGCGACGGCACTGTGACCTTTTCGTATTTCGACTCCGGCGGCACGCAGCGCACGGCCAACTCCGACGTGCCGCTGCCGTTCGCCAGCGGCGACGTGGCGCTGCGCGTCACCCTGGACGCCACCGTCGGCACGCTGGCCTTCTACACCTCTTCGTCAATCGACGGGACCTGGACGCAGCTCGGCGACGCCTTCGCGATGACCGGCGGCGCGGCGACCTCCGTCCGGGCAGGCAACTGCCCGCTGGTCGCCGGCTGGAGCAACAACATCGGCAACAGCCAGATGTACGGCCGCATGTACGAGTTCCGCATGTACAACGGCATCGGCGGCGCCATCGCCGCCGACGGCCTGTTCAGCGCCCAGGCCCCCGGCACCGCCGCGTGGAACGACAGCGCGGGCAATACGTGGACCATCGCGGGCGGCGCCGAGATCAGCGGCAGGGACTACCGCTTCCACGGGGAAATGTCGGCGCAGCCGCCGAAGTGGGACGTCACCGGCGCCGACCACTGGATCCCGGCGCAGGCGGGAGGCCCGCTCCGGCGCATGTCCCAGGGCACCCGCAACGCCATGTCGGCAATGAAACGTGCCATCCTGCTGCAGGCCGGGAACCTGGCGCCCATTGCGTACTGGCCGATGGAAGACGCCAAGGGCAGCACGGTGTTCGGGGCGGCGGCCGGCGGCGCGCCCGCGGTATTCGACGCAAGCCCCGCACCGAACCTGGCGTCGGACTCGTCGTTCACCGCGAGCGCGCCGCTGCCGGCCCTCAACGGGTCGCGCGTGCAGTTCCCGGTTCCCGTCTACACCGACACCGGGAGCTGGGCTGTCAGGTTCCTGCTCAAGGTCAGCCCGCCGTCCGCCAACGCAACCCTGCTGCGCATCGTGTCCAGCGCCTGGGCTGCGTGCCCGGTGATCTACGTCAACGTGGACACCGGCGGCAACCTGGAACTGGAAGGCTTCGCCCCGGACGGCAGCGTGGCCTTCAATACCGGGTTCTTCGCCTTCGGCGCCACCTCGCCGCTGTGGCTGTCGGTCCAGGCAGAGGACCTCACCGGCAGCACGGTGCGGTATTCCCTGGTCACTGTCGCCCCCGGCGCGTCGTTCGGGCTGGACGTCAACCAGGTCGTCTCCGGGCAGGGGGGCACCGCCAGCCTGGCGCAGCTAGACCCGACGGGTGCGTTCACGGGCACCGTGGCAGGTCACATGCAGGTTCAGTCCGCCGTTTCCTCCCTGTTCACCCTCGGGCAGCCGCTCAACGCGTGGCAGGGGGAAACGGCCGCGGCCAGGTACGCCCGGCTGTGCGGCGAGAACGGCTACCAGGCGCGGATCCTCGGCAGCCCGGCCTACTCGGCGCCGATGGGCGCGCAAGGCCAGGCCACGCTGGACAACCTGCTCAAAGAGTGCGAGACGGCCGACATGGGCCAGCAGTTCGAGCCGCGCCAGGTCCTCGGCCTCGGCTACCGCACCCTGGCGAGCATGTGCGGCCAGGCCCCCGCGCTCGTCCTGGACTACTCCGCCGCCCAGCCGGGCGGAGTGAACGGCAGCGGGGACAACTCGGGCCTCGATCCCACCTACGACGACCAGCTGCTCGCGAACGACTGGACGGTCAGCCGCGGGTCGGCTGGCGGGGGGACGGGCGCCACCTGGCAGACCGTGCTGAACGACGGGTCGCCGATGAGCATCTCCGATCCGCCCGCCGGCGCGGGGGACTACGCGAAGACGGCGACCGTCAACGCGCAGTACGACTCCCAGCTGCCGGACGCGGCGGGCTGGCGGGTGCACCAGGGCACCGTCGACGAGGCACGGTGGCCGGTGATCCCGGTCAACCTGGCGCGGGCCGAGATGAGCCCGCTGTACTGGGCTGCCCTGGGCCTGGACGCCGGGGACTACCTGGAACTGCTCAACGTCCCGCACGTGATCCTGTACGACCCGGTGAAGCAGGCCGTGTTCGGCTTCAAGGAGAGCCTGGGCGGATTCCACTACGCGATGGAATTCAGCGCGGTACCGGAAAGCGTGTACGAGACAGCGGTCATGGCGTCGGCCGCCTACGGCCGCCCCGACACCGACGGGTCGGTCCTGCTCGCCCCCGTCGGGACGGGCGACACGTCGTTCCAGGTGGTCACGCCCAACGCGCAGCTGATCACGTGGACCGTGAAAGCGGCCGACTTCCCGTTCGACATCGGCTGCGACGGCGAGCGGATGACCGTGACGAACATCACCGGGACCGGCGTGTCCACGCAGACCTTCACCGTGACCCGCGCGGTCAACGGCGTCAGCAAAGCCCATGCCGCGGGCGCCGCCGTGCGCCTGTGGTTCCCGCCGTTCCTGGCAGTCACATGAGGAGGCCAGCTTGACCGCTGTCACCCAGATCTACGCCGGCGCCCGGCTGACCGCCGCGATGCTGCGGGCAGTCGCCCCGCTGAGCGCGTACAAGGCGTCGAACCAGTCGTCGGCCAACAGCACGACGCTGGCGAACGACAGCGCCCTGGCGATTGCCCTGCAGGCCAACGCCGTCTACTCGTTCCTCGCCATCCTGGGCTACAACGGCGGCTCGCAGGGCAGCTCGGACCTCAAGATCGGCTGGGCGCTTCCGTCCGGCTCGTCGATGGGCTACAGCCTGTACGGCAACACCACCGGCGGGAGCGCGACGGACGGCCCCTGGTACACCGGCGCGGCAACCCCGGCGCTGGGCACGAACGGCGGGGGAACGAACCTCGGCGGCGTCGCGCAGGGCACCGTGGCGACCGGCAGCACAGCCGGCAGCCTGCAGCTGCAGTGGGCGAAGAACTCCACCGCCGACCCCACGGTCACGACCGTGCTGGCCGGCAGCATCCTCCTGGCCTGGCAGGTCCAGTGACCGCGCAGGCCCGGTTCTACGACGGAGGCCGTCTCACCGCGGCCGCGGTGCGCGGCATCGCCCCGCTGTCCGCCTACAAGGCACAGACCCAGGGCGTCGCGCAGGCCACTTCGTTCGTCAACGACAACGACCTGCTGCTGGCGCTCGCGGCGGGCGCCGTCTACTACTTCAGCTGCGTCCTGGGCTACAACGGCGACGTTTCCGGCAACGGCGACATCGACCTCGCCTGGGCGCTGCCGGGCGGCGCGGCGACGGGCTACGCCCTCTACAGCAACAAGGGCGGCGCCGCGACCAACGGCTTCTGGGGCACCGGGGCCAGCATCTCGCTCAACACCGGCGGCACCGGGACGACCTACTGCGCCGTGATGCAGGGCACCGTCGCCATGGCCGGCACACCCGGGATCTTGCAGCTGCAGTGGAAGCAGAACACCGCCAACGCGGGCACGCCGACGAACGTCGTCGCAGGCTCGGAACTCCTCGCCTGGCAGGTGGCGTGATGGGCGGCTGGTGGATGCCCGCGGCGGCGTTCGCGTCGATGTTCGCGCAGGACATCGTCGCGACGGTGATGGTGCAGTCGGAGGCGGCCGGGCGGGCGCACCTGGCGGCGGCGTGCGACACGCTGCAGGACGCGTGCGGGCTGGCGTCGCTGCTGCTGATCGGGGACGCGGTGCTCGTCGGCCACCAGGTGCTGCTGTCCGTCCTGGTGACCGGGGCGCGGCTGGCGGCGGACTACTCCGGCACCTATACGGGCGTGAAGATCGGCCAGCGGATCATGCGGCGCAAGCCGCTCGCAGATACGGGAAAGGGGCGGCAGTGACCGAACCGCAGGAAAGCGAGGCGCCTCCGGCCGCGGTGATGCCGGGGTCCCGGCTCGACGAGGCGCTGCAGGCGATCCCGCGCGTCCTGGCCAGCAGGGCGCACATCGCTTTCCTGCTCGGGCTGCTGTTCTACCTGGTGATCCTGCCGCTGCTGCACGTTTTCACCCCGTCGGCGGACGCCATGCTGATCGGCGGGAACTGGACGAATGTCACCAGCGACATGGGGGCGTGCATCGCGGCGGGCGGGACGCTGCACCTGGTCCGCCAGCAGCGGAAGCGGCACGCGCTGGAAGACGAGCGGCTGAGGCTGGCGCGGGAGACGCACGCGCTGCTGCACCGCGTCCACGCCGCGGCCGGCTTGCACGAGAAGGCAGCTACGGAAAGCGAGGGACGTTGAATTGGCTCCTGACAGCATGGCAGCTGGTAAGGGACATATTGCTGACGTGTACCGGCCTCGCGCTGATCATCAGCCAGGTCGGGGCGAAAGACCCGTCGAGCACTCTGATCGTGGCAGGGCTGGCGCTCACCGTGCCGGCGGCGGCGACTCACGCGGCGTCGGTCTTGTCCGGGCCGTCACCGGGCACCGGGCATGGTCCGCCGTCGTCCTCGGAGCATGCCTTGCCGCCGTCGTCCTCGCCGTCATTGCCGCAGGGGGGTGGAACGGGTGAGGGCGGGCCTGGCGGCGGCTAGGCGGTGGCTGGTGTGGCTGCTGACGCCGATCACGCCCGGTGCGAGGCGCGCTGTGGTGTTCCTTTTCCTGCTCACGCTCGCGCTGGCCGGGGCGAACCTGCTGTGGACCGCTCACGAGACGGCCGCCGACGATACGCACTGGCACCAGGCGATCGTGACTGACGACCACAAGTTCTGCGCGGTGATCGGCGGCATGACGTCGCTTCCCGTGAGCAGGCCCGCCGACCCGGCGCGGACGCCCGCGCAAGAGCGGCAGTTCGAGTGGTACGAGCGGTTCGTGTCGCTGGGCCGGTCGCTGGGGTGCCCGTGAACGTAACCCGAGGAAAGGAACGCACTATGACGGACCAGACGCTTACCGTGGACATCGGCGGGACGGCCTATGTGCTCACCCTGCCGATGCCCCTGGCGCTCACCCCGGCCGGCGGCACGGTCACCACGCCGCCGCCGCCTCCGCCTCCGCCGGCCGGAACGGTTCCCTACCCGGCCGCCCTGGCGGCGGGCCACGCGCTGCTGCACGAGTACCTGCCGAACGACCTTCTCCCGTGGCGGTTCCAGGCGGACGGGAAGACGCCGGTTGTCAACGGCTCCGGGGTGTCGGAGAACCCGGCCAGCCCGCGCAACGTCGAAGTGACCGCCGACGGCGGCGTCAGCGTCCTCAAGCTCAGCACCACGAACGCCGGCGACTGCGGCGTCATCCAGTCGCCGGCGAAGTACCCGACGTCGTCTGGCGTGATCGAGACGCTCATCAAGTTCAGCGGCCTCCCCGACGGCAGCGGCCACTTCGCCGACTGGGGATCGTTGTGGATGTACGGCGACAACTGGCCGGCCAATGGCGAGATCGACGCCGTTGAGACCAGCTACGGCAACAGCTACGTCTCCTACCACTACGGCACGAACGGCCAGAACACCGAGGCCACGACCAACCCGTGGACCTACCTGGCCAAGCAAGTCCAGCTGCAGCCGAAGAACAGCACGTCCGTCCCGGCCGCGCCGAATATTTTGCCCGACAAGTGGACCTACGTGACGCTGGCCTTCGGCCCCGGCAAGGTCGACGTCTACTACGACGGCACGCTGTACTGCACGATCGCCGGGCCCTACGTCACTGGCGCCCCGATGTACATCACGGCCGGGCTCGCGTTCGGCGCCCCGGGGCTCGGCGGCAACCAGGCCCCGTACGACGCGCCCGGCTCGATCGAGATCCAGTACGTCCGGGTGTTCTCGTGATGTGCGGCGGCTGCGGTCACCTGCTCGCGGGGCACACGGACATGCACCCTCGCCGCCCCTGCCGCACGTGCAACTGCGGCGGCTTCCGCCGGCCGCGCCAGCGAACCTTCCGTCTCCGGTTCTGGAGGAAACGATGACCCGTATCGGCGGCGACAGCGTTGACCTGGCCAGCAACCCGGCCGGGGTCGACGTGGCGTTTTTCTATGCCAACGGCTCCTACGGAGTCACCACCGAGGCCGATGCACAGGCCCGGCACCCGGGCAAGCTGGTGCTCGGTATCGACGTGCTCGGCAGCGCCCCGTCGGCGGCCGTCCGCGACTGGGAAAACGGAGACAAGGGCGGCTCGCTCGAGCAATGGGTGATCGACCACAACAAGGCTAGCGGCGTCAAGGACGCCACGATCTACTGCAACCGCTCCACGATCCCGGAGGTGCGGCAGCTCACCGGGGCGCAGGTGCTCGGGGTCGACTACTGGCTGTGGGTGTCCACGCTCGACGGGACGCTGTACAGCGGGCCGGGCGTGGTCGCCTGCCAGGTCGCGACGATCGGCGGCTACGACCTGTCGGTGATCTGGGATGACTCCTGGCACCCGTCGACGGGCGATATCGCGCACCTGAAGGGCAACATCCGCGAGGGGCTCGCCGCGCTCAACGCCGCCTTTGACCAGGTGGTGGCGAACGTCGACCGGCTGCCGGGGTGATACTCGGCCCCGGCTGGCTGTTCGTGCTCGGCGCGGCGCTCGGCGGGGGCGGGGGCGGGGGCGTGCTGCTGGGCGGGTGGCTGGCGTGGCTCACCTTCCGCAACCCGCTCGGGATGCTGGTCCGGGCGTACGCGGAGCTGTGGGCGGACATCGTGCACCTGTGGACCACGGGCGAGCTGCGGCCCGGAAGGTTAGCGCCCCGTGCGGGTCGCGATCCCGCGTCCGCTGGCGCCGTACCCGGGGCAACGGCCGACGCTGCGCAATGGCCAGCCTAGCGCGCCGCCAGTCCCGCCATCAGCGCCAGGTCGCCCGCCGCCCGCTCGCGTTCCTCCGGGGCAAGCCGTTCCCACTGCGCCAGCTTGCCCGCCAGGACCGGCGGCAGCGCCATCATGCTGACGCGGGCCATGTCCGCCACTACGGGCGCAGGCAGGCATGACAGGTCCACCAAAGCTCCATCCGGGATGGGCGCGAGTGCGCAGCTAAAGCCTATCGGCCGAGGCGCGCCGCACGACGCGCCTCCAGCACGGCAAGCCTCGCCTGCACCTGCTCCGGGGTCAGCGCCACCATCCGCCCCTCCAGCCACGTGATGCCGAGCAGGTATGCCAGCTCGGCGTGCAGCCGCCGCCACGCCCTCACGGCTGCCCGCGCTCAGCCGCTGCCTGCGCCTCCAGGCGCAGCTTGAGCCGGACCGCGATCGCCTCGTGCTCGGCGAACAGCGCTTCCCGTTCCTCGCTGCCCTCCGGGGCGTCGATACCTTTCAGGAGAGCCTCGTCGGCCAGGGCGAACAGCTCATGGTTGCTCATGCCCGCGTAGGGATCAGCCACTGGACTCAGCCGCCTCTATCGCCGCCTCAAGCGTGCGCCCGCGCACCTCGTGCCGGGTCAGCACGAACTCGTCCCGCGCACCGTCGTAGCGGAAGCTCCAGCCCGCGCGCGCGAGCCGTTCCAGGCGCTTGGCCCGGTCGGCGTCAGCCTGCTCAAGTTCCCGCAGGCGCTCCGTGCCGCGCGTGCCTCCGTGCGGTCCCGCCATCACTTCCTCCTGTTGCAGCTGTTGCAGTACTGGGCTCCGCACCGGCACCGGCGCCAGACGCGGCCCGCGGCCAGCCAGCAGACGCCGGCGACGACGGCGATGACGACGAGCAGTGACAGGTAGTCGTTCACCGCGGGCCGTCCGCGCCGGGGTCGTGCTGGTGCGTCGGCACCTCGCTGGCCGGGACCGTCCGCATGCAGACGTGGCACCACCACGCCGGCGGGGCGGCGAGCCTGTTGATGAATCCCATTCCTCGTTCCTCTCGAATGAGTTGACCTTGACCTGAATTACTTCGCTAATCCGGCGCCCCATCCCTTCTGACCTGCGTAAATGACAGGAATTAGCGGATGAGAAGGGCGTCGGGGAGGCGAGCGCACGCCGCCAGGAAGCGTTCCGGGGTTATTCACCGGCCTCACTCATCCCGTCCCGGGCGGCCCGCGCCCGCGTCAGCTCGGCGGGATCGAGCTCCGGTTTGTTGTCGGTGTTCGTCGTCTTCACGCCCAGGTCGGTCAGCCGCCTGCGCAGCTGCGCGCCGGTCAGCTTCCGGTACTCCGGCCACGTCCCGTCGAGCCGCTTCAGCCGGTGCGGCAGCTCGTTCACGCTGACGCGCCCCGGCCCGTCGATCACCTCGGCCAGGTCGTCGAGCAGGTCCCGGACCACGATCACCGGAAGCGACGCGCCGTCCCCGCCGGAAACCCTCGTGCCAGGCGCCAGCTCCCGCATGCACCTCTCGATCACCGGCCGCGCGTCATCCTCGCCGGTGTCGTCGTCACTGAAGATGTAGTGCCACTTCAGCAGGTCGAACTGCGCGTCCGAGATGCCGGTGACCACCGCCCGGCCGACGTCCCGGGTCGGCCGCAGCTCGGTTGCCCGGATACCGCCCTGGAAGCTGCCGTCGCCCAGGAACCCGTCATTGCTGCGCCAGGTCTTGACGTAGAAGCAGACGTTGACGCTGACCAGCTCGACTAGTGCGGGGGGGATCGCCCCGGCCCGGCTCGACTGGGTGTCGAACGCCAGCACGATGCCGGTCTTCCGGGCCCGTTTGATCACCTTCACGGCCAGCTCCGCCGCCAGCTCCCCGTACTCCGGGTGGCCGAACAGCTCATGGCACTCCGAGAAGAGCGACACCGACGGGCGCATGTCCGGGTGCTGCTCGGCGATACGCCTGGTCAGCTTCTTCGCGCCGAGCTCGGCCAGCCTGCCCTCCCGGCGGCCTACCTCGTCGAGCAGGTCGTACAGGTGCTGGACCGCAGCAGCGCACGTCGCGTCGTCGGCGCCCTTGACGTAGGTGGCCAGCCGCGGCGCGTAGGCGTCGAAGTCGCCGTTGCCCGCGAAGACGAAGACGTGCAGCTCGCACAGCGGGTCGGTGGCGCAGCCCAGGATGAAGACGCGTCCGGCGTTGGACTTGCCCATGCCCATCTGGCCGCCGAGTACCAGGTTGTTCGCCATGACCGGGATTCGCGTCCCGTCGCCGCGGGCCACGACGCCGCCCGGCACGCCCTTGAAGACGTCGGCCTGCCCCTCGTGCAGCAGCGGCCAGTCTGGCGCGGGCCGGTCGAGCACGCCCGGGTTGAGGACGTACAGGGAGACGAATCCGGCCGGGGCGAGCTTGGCCCGCTCCGCGTCGGTGACCCAGACTTCGCACGCGGCCCGGTGCAGGTTCCTCGCGAAGATCTCGTTCTTGTCGGCGATCATGGCCGCCGTGACGCCCATCGGCACGGCGAAGATCGCCGAGTAGCCCTCGCCGTCCCTGACCGGGGTGAGCCGGAACGTCGGCTGCCAGCCCTTCGCGAACGCCTTCTTCAGCTCGGGGATGGGCAGGTTCTGCAAGGCCAGCACGATCCCGTCGGCCGTCACGACCAGGCCGCGGTCCTCGTCGCCCGGCTTGGCCGCGAGGCTCCACGACGGCGCCAGCTCGCCCGCCGTCCGCCCCAGATGCCAGAGCCACAGCACGACCGCCGGCGGGACGGCCCAGCGCGCGTCCCATGCGAAGGCCAGCACGGACGCGGCAACCCGGTACAGGCCGATCAGGTAGCGCATCCACCCGCTCATCACGAGCAGCACGACGACGACGGCTGCAACGATGGCGATGCCCTTGAGGGTCTGCGGGTGCAGGAGGTGCCCGGCGGCCTCCCATGCCTTGCGCTGCCGCTCGGCGCGCTGGTGCTGGTGGTCGTGGTCCTGCTTCGCCCATTCGAGTGCCTTGTCGAGGTCGCCGCGGGCTGCGGCCAGGTGCGCCATCTCGCCCATCAGCGTGCGGTGCCTGCGTCTGCGGCGCCGCAGCACGACCGCGCCCGCGGCGACGTACGCGGCATGGCGCACGGCCGTCTGCACGTGCGGGCGCACGGTAACGGCGCGCACCGGAGCCGGGGGGTGAGTCGGCTCCGGTGCGGCCTCTTCGACGACCAGTTCGCCGTCGAAGACCATCTCCTCAACCTCGCCGCCGCCCCTGGTCGCGGGGAGGTTGAGGAGGCTCTCGGGGGAGTGCTCAGGCACCGGGCCCGCTCCCGTTCAGCGCGAGCACGGGCACCTTGCCGCCCTCCGGCTCAGGGGTGCCCTCAACCGCGTCTTCGGACGCGGTTTCCAGCTGGCTCTTCCAGGCCTTCACCTTCATCCGGTCGACCTTGAGGATGAACGCCAGGTTGCGCTCCGTCTCGCTCGTCAGGAGCGCCTCCAGCGCCGCCATGGTGTCCAGTGGTTCGGGGCTCTCCGGGCTGCTCTCGCCCGGGTCTGCCGCGGGTGCGCCGGCGGACTTGCGGAAGCGGCGGAACAGCCACAGCAGCGATTCGAACGTCAGGATGAAACCCAGGGGAATACCGGCGTCGATCGTCCGCGCGCCCCATCCCTGGTGCCATCCGGCCGCCACGTTCTGCGCCACGGTCCAGCCGATGCCGCCGATCAGCGCCGCCACGGCCACGGGCGGCCGGGGGACGCCGGTCAGCGAGGCGACGAACAGCACCAGCGACGACATGGCGATCATCAGGTCGGGAACCAGGGGGAGCAGGTAGGAAACCAGTCCCGCGTTGCCGGTTCCGCGGGCGACGTCCAGGCCGTGGAAGTAGGAGATGACGCCGGTGATCGCGGACAGCGCGGCGGCCAGGGCGATGCCGGTTACCAGCCAGCGGAAGCGGCCTGGCGCTGTAGCGGCTGCGGGCGGGGAACTTATAAGGTCCACGTGGGCCTCTTCCTTCGGTGAAAGGGAGCGGTCAAGGGGTCGCCCGGCGTTCGCTGCGCCTGGTGGCCCCGCTCATTTATGGGGACTTGTCAACCCTCACCATACGCCGATAACCCACGCGGTGCCTAGCGAGGCCACGCGTGGGGTAGGTAAGCCCTGCTGGGGCGTGTGATGGGGTGCGGTGCATGACAGACGTCCCGGCATGGGACCCGGACGACAAGCGTCCGGGTTACCTCTACATGCGGCTCGCGGACCACATTGCCGCGCTGATCGACGCCGGCCGCTACCCGGCCGACTCGATGCTGCCGAACGAGCGCGAGATGGTCACCGAGTTCGGCGTCTCGATCGACACCGTCCGCCGCACCCTGGAGGAGCTGCGCAAGCGCGGCCTCGTCGTCACCTACCCGTCCAAGGGCACCTACGTAGCCGGCCGTTTATGCCCCGCGTGGCCGCGCGTGGCATCAGGACGCATCGTGTCCCGTCCCGATTGCCCGCGTCCCGTCCGCGTAGCGTCGCGCCGCATGGAAGACGAGGACGACAGCCCGCGGTTCCCTCTCCGCAACTCCGAGTACCGCTACGTCCAGGTGGCGGACGACCTTGAGCGGCGGATCCGCGCGGGCGAGTTCCCCTACGATTCGCAGCTGCCGCGGCGCGAAGACCTGGCCGCCGGGTACGGCGTCGGGGAGATGACGGTGCGCCGCGCCGTCAGGGTGCTCGCGGAGCGCGGCATGGTGCGGCCCATGCCCGCGATCGGGACCGTCGTCATCTGGCAGTGCACAGACAGTGCACATGAATAGCTTCAAATACTAGAGAATAATATTCAAAAGTAACGGTAAATATTGCAGGCCAGAATACGTGATTCGAACACGCAGGCCCCTGACCTGCGGTGCCGTGAAAGCGGGAATTACTTCACCGTCAAATACGGCTACCCCGCCTTCACCTGCCGTGACGCCCGCGAACCGCTCCCGCCGTGCACATTCTTTGCACATGACGCCAGGAAAGCCGCCGACGCCGCCCGGCCGGCCTGCTCGCCGTCGTGGTCGTCCGGCATCAGGTGGGCGTAGATCCGCGTGACCACCTCAACCGTGTCGCCGAGCCACGCGGCCACGCGCACCACGTCCGTCCCGTCGCGCAGCTGCACGCTCGCGAACGTGTGGCGCAGCCGGTGGATGTTCTGCCCGCGTGCCAGCGACCGGCGCCGCGCTCCCAGCGTCCGCTGCGGGTGCCAGCGGCTCACGCCCGTGCGCCATGCCGCGTCGATCACGTTGCAGGTCGCCGGAGTGCCGTCTTCGCGGGACAGCAGCACGCGCACCGTGACCGGCGTCCCGTGGAGCTTGGAGCCGGGCTCGTGCCAGGGCAGCGTGACCGCCGGCGGCGGGAAGGCGTCCGCGTGCGCGTCGATCTGCTCGAGCAGCTCCGGCGGCACCGGCACGTCGTGAGGCTTGCGGTTCTTGACGGGTCCCCACTTCAGATCGCCGTCGATCTCTTTCAGCTGCCGCACGACGCGGATCTTCGGTGCCTTTCCGCGGACGATGTCGTCGGCACCGAGGCCGGCCATCTCCATCTTCCGCATGCCCGTGCCGGCTCCGAGGTACGGCACTAGTCCGAAGCGCTCCGGCATGCACGCGGCGATCCCTGCCACCTCTGCGGGCGCGAAGGGCTGCGCGCCGCTGCCGCCGGGGTGCGGCTTCTGCACCGTGCTCGCCTTCGTCGGGTCGGTGCCGACGATGCCGTCTTCGATCGCGGCCCGGAAGATGCCCGACACGTCGCCGAGGACCAGGAGCCGCGACCGGTCGGCGAGCGCCATCGAAGCGAACCATGCCGCCACCATCGAGGGCCGCCGGGCGAGCAGCCCCATCGGGTGCTGCCCGATCGCGACGCCGCCCCGCGGTGTCTTCCCGCTGCCGGGCTCGCTCTCGTAAACCTGGTTCCGCAGGCGCGATTCGAGGCCCGCGGCGGCTTTCTCGCCGTGCACGCGGGTCTTGCGCCACTGCTCGGCGTACTTCTGGAGCGTGATCTCCCCGGCCTCAGGGTCGTTGTAGTTGCCGGTGTCCAGTTCGCGCTGCACCTTTGCGTCGAACGCGTCGGCGTGCCGCGAGGGGTCCTTGCCCTCTTTGAGGGCGAAGCTCTTCGCCCGCTGCCTGCCTGTGTCCGGGTCGCGCCAGCGCACGAGCCAGCGCGCGCCCTTCAGGTGGTCGGCCGACGGGTAGAGGCGGTTGCGCCCGCGCCCGCACTTGCAGGGCTCGTCGCCGGACTGCGGGTCACGGTGCCAGCGGTCGTAGACGGCCATCAGCCGTTGGTGTCCTGCCACTGGCCGCCGACCGGGTCGCGGACGATCTCGCAGTCTGCGATGTTGTAGCCGCCGTTCGCGGTTCCCTGGGAGACGACCTTGCCGTCGACGAGGATCTCGCAGGAGACCGAGCCATCGCCCTGAAGCTGTGCGCTGATCGCGTAGTACGCGGGAGTGCCGAGCGGCTTGGTCACGTGCATCGGGACGCTGCCCGATGAGTTGCTGCCCGCGGGCCCGTAGGTGACGTCCGCGTTGCTGCCGGTCACCACGTAGGTGACGGTCTGCGGCCCGGCAGCCGCCTTGGCCTGCGCGGGCGCTGCGGGCTGCTGCTGCGAGGCGGCCGGGGGCGACGAGGACGTGGAAGACGTCCCGGCCACGGCCGCGATGAGGATGACGAGCGCGGCCAGTCCGCCGCATCCCAGGCCCGCGATGAGCGGCACCCGGGACTTCTTCCGGGGGCGCTGCGGCGGTCCGGGAGGCGGGTACTGCGGCGGCGCATAGCCCTGGTACGGAGGCTGCGGCTGCGGCGCGAACTGCGGCACCGTCCGCGGGTCCTGGCGCGGCGGTGCGCCCTGCTGCCACATCGGCGGCGTCGCGGGCCGCTGCTGTCTCGGGTCGTACTGGGGCTGCCACTGGGTCATGCTGCGCTCCTAGCTGCGGTAACTCCCCGGCTGGAGCGCGGCGGGGTGCCCGCCGCCGGGTGCGGGCGCGCTGCCGGATGCATCCTGACGCATCCTGAGTCCTGTGCGATTTCACCGGATGATCTTGCGTACGAGGGTTAACGGGGAGTAGTTTAACGATTCCCGCCGATATACGCAGCAAATCGTTAATAGTACGTGATTCACTGGCCTGAGGGGGACCAAGGTGGCGCAATTCCGTTCGATTCTGCTTGCATCGATAATCTTCGCTATTTCGGCGTTTTTCACGTGGGGCCTCGCGATAGCGGGCATCTGGTGGAATCTGCGCACCATGCCGCTCATCCGCGCTGCGGCCGCAACCGCGACGATCCTCGCCGCGGTGCTCTGGTCGGCACGCTCGCGGAAGATAGCCGAGCGAGAGCGGGAAATAGCCGAACGGGAGCGGGAAGCGCTGCTGATAAAGACGCTGGCCGCTCTCGTTCCGGTCGCACGGACGGGGCCGCAGGCGGCGCTCCGCCGCGTTCAGTAGCGAGCGTGCGCTCGACTGCATCGATGACGGCCTGGCGCTCTTCGGGCGTCAGGCCGTCGGTGTTCAGGATCACTTCGTAAAGGCCCTTGGGGATCTTCGGCTGAGGTTCCGGCTCGTCGTCGATCGTTATTCCGAGTACCGCTTCCACCTTGCCGAGATGGCGGCCGGGATACTGTTTGCCGGATTCCCATCTCTGCACGCTGTTGACGTGCACGCCTACACGGTCGGCCAGGCCGCGCTGGTCCCAGCCGAGCGCCTGTCGTCGCTTGCGGATCATGCCGCCCTTACGGGCATCCCAGTTGGACGGGGTGCTCATGCCGGCAATCATCGCAAGCTAACTCCGGCTAACGCAAGCTAACG
>Ga0070730_10000488_pt1 | contig 46397 bp, 36 predicted proteins | sample Coa_R1_3_FD_66447 | JGI IMG/M metagenome (GOLD analysis project Ga0070730, IMG submission 66447) | Surface soil microbial communities from Centralia Pennsylvania, which are recovering from an underground coalmine fire - Coalmine... | ecosystem: Environmental > Terrestrial > Soil > Unclassified ...
CGCGGCGCTGGCAACAGCTTGCACCAGCTAACAACGCATAACGGGCCCTTCCCCGGGCCGAGGCTTAGGTATCCGTCAGCGCAAAAGTGCGTCCGAAACGGCCCGTGCGCGGAGCGCGCGCCGCTCACTGTCATCGGCCGGATCGCGCATACTTGCATCGAACCGATCGTCCGCCCATTAGCCCGAACTCTCGAGGAGTGAGTCATGAGCAGCATTGAAGCAAGCGGCGCCGCGGCGGAAGCCCAGGGCGCGGGACGCACCGAACTGAAGCTGGAGGCATTCGCCATTGCGGTCGCGGATGTCGACCGGGCCAAGAAGTTCTATGGCGATCTGGGCTGGCGGCTCGACGCCGACTTCGCCTTCGACAACGGCTTCCGGGTCGTGCAATTCACACCGCTCGGCTCGAACTGCTCGATCCAGTTCGGCACGAAGCTGACGTCGGCAGCGCCGGGCTCCGCCCAGGGCCTCTACCTCATCGTCTCCGATATCGGTGCGGCGCGCGCGGCGCTGGCCGCCCGCGGCGTCAAGATCAGCGAGGTGTTCCACAACGCGGCACCCGGCGCCCAGTTTCAGCCCGACGGTGCCGGCGGGCGCGTGAGCGGCCTAGCCCCCAACCGCGAAAGCTACCGTTCCTACGCGACCTTCAGCGATCCGGACGGGAACCGCTGGCTGCTCCAGGAGGTCACCACGCGCCTGCCCGGACGGGTGGACGGGAACACGACGAGCTTCGGCTCGGCGTCGGAGCTGGCGAGCGCGCTTCGGCGCGCGGCGGCGGCGCACGGCGAGCACGAGAAGCGCATCGGCAAGGAAGATCGGGACGGGTGGGCGGACTGGTACGCCGAATATCTCGTCGGTCAGCAGGCGGGCTAAGCATTGCCGTCCTGTCGCGTCGCGGCGGCGGGGGCCGGAACTTGCCCTCGCCGCCGCGGCGCGCGTCGCTGCACCCAACCGTGATCCGAGGGTGAAACATGAGCCAGAACGCAACAGCCCTGTACACGGCCAGGACGCGCACCAGCGGCGGCCGCGACACCGGCGTCGCGCGCAGCAGCGATGGCACCCTCGATCTCCGGCTCGCGGCCCCCGGCTCGGAGCGCATCGGCACCAATCCCGAGCAGCTGTTCGCGGCCGGCTGGTCGGCCTGCCTCGAAAGCGCGATCGCACTGGCCGCCGACAAGCGGGGGATGGCACTCGCCGGCAAGGTCACGATCGATGCCGAGGTCGACTTGCACCTCGCGCCCGACGGCTACTCGCTCGGCGCCCGGTTCAGCATCGCCATTCCGGGCATCGAGCAAGGCGTCGCCCAGGCGCTGGTCGACGAGGCGCACCGGCTCTGCCCCTATTCCAAGGCGACGCGCGGCAACATCGACGTTTCGATCCGGCTGGTGTGATCGAACCCGCCCGATGCGCTACTCCCTGATCTCCGGCTCGACCAGCCGTGCCAGGTTGCGCAGCGATTCCTGCCAACCGAGATAGCAGGCCTCGACCGGAATGACGTCCGGCAGGCCGGCCTGCTCGATCTCCAGCTCGGTGCCGACCGAGACCTTCTTCAACACCACCGTCACCTGGATATTGCCGGGCAGGTTGGGATCGTCGAACTTGTCCGTGTAGCGCAGGCGTTCACCCGGAACGAGCTCCAGATATTCGCCGCCGAACGCGTGGGTTTGCCCGGTCGTGAAATTCCGGAACGACATCTTGAACGTGCCGCCGACCTTCGGTTCCAGGTGATGCACGGTGCAGGCGAAGCCGTTGGGCGGCAGCCATTTCGCCAGCGCGTCCGCCTCCAGGAACGCGCGATAGACTTTCTCGGGGCTGGTCGCCAGAACGCGGTGCAAGCGGACGGTGTTGGGCATGCTCGTTGCTCCTGATGAAGTGACGGAACGGAGGCGGCGGTCGATCAGGCGCCGGGGATCGGCAGGACCGGCATGACCTCCACCGACTCGCCCGGGAAGATGGCGAAATGCGGATGGTTCTCGAACAGCTTGGCGGCCGCCTCGTGCGATTCCGCCCGCACGACGACGAAGGCGCCCAGCTCGTTGCTCACGTCCGCGATGCCGCGTTCGGTGATCTGCTTCGTCTTGCCGAGTGGCCCGCCCAGGACGGCGATCACCGCCTGGTGCTGCTCGACCCAGGCCTTCCAGGCGGCCATCCCCGCCTGTTCCTTGGCGCGCCGTTCGGCCTCGGGCAGCGCCAGCCACGCCTGCATGCGCTGACTGGTTTTGCTGCCGAGAAACACGGCAAGGTAGGTATCGTTCCTGGTCATGGGGCTATCCTTTCCTTCATGGATTAGGGACCGAGACATGCCCCGAGGACGAGCGAGGCTTTGCCGATCCGACAGCGGATCGCAGATTTCTTGAAAGCGAGAGTGGCCGACCAATCGCGAGGAGGAAACCATGAAGTCTCGGACGCTGGCCCTCTGGCATGCAATCGCCTTCGTATTCGGGCTGCTCGTCCTTTTGCCCGCGCCCATATCGGCCGTGGCTGATGAGACGGGCGCCTTCACCGTGACGCCGGTGGCGGAGAAGAAGCTCGAGGCGCTGCCGCCGGGCGTGCTCTATTGGCGGGTCGAGAGTTTTCCCAACCTCGAGCAGGCCCGGGCCGCCGCCGCAACCGCAACATCATTGGCGGCCGAGGTCGCGGGCAAGGCCTGGCTCTTCACGCTCGGCCCGAAGGGCGGGGCGACACCCGGCGGCACCGAGGTCGCCGAGATCGGCCCGGTGCCAAGCGTCACGGCGCCGGAATATCTCCTGCGGATCAACCATGCGGGCGGCCCACCCGGCGCGAAGACGCCCGTGCATTCCCATCCCGGCTCGGAGAGTTTCTATGTGCTCGATGGCCAACTGACCCAAAGGACGCCCGACGGCGCACGCTCTGCGGAAGCCGGCCAGTCGGTCGTGGGGCACGGCGCGGGCATGCCCATGGAGGTTTCCAGCAGCGGCGGCGCGGGCCTGGATCTGCTGGTGATGTTCGTGCTGGACGCCACCAAGCCATTCTCGACACCAGCCAAGATCGAGTAGATCTGTTGGGCCTTGCGGATTTCGATGGTCCCTTCGACACTCACGGGCAAGCTGAATTTCGACCCTGGGGAGTACCGCGATGACCTTGTTCAAGGAGATCGGCGCCGTCACGGTCCTCAATCTGCAGGGCATCCCCTCGCGGCTCGGCAGCTCGCTCGTCATCGTCGTCGGCATCGCCGGCGTCGTCGGGGTGCTGATCTCGGTGCTGGCCATGGCGATCGGCTTTTCTGCGGCGCTCGACCATACCGGGCGCGCGGACCGGGCGATCGTCATGCGCGGCGGCTCGACCTCAGAGCTCGGCAGCACGCTCTCGCGCGACAATGCGCTGACCATCCTCGACGCCCCCGGCGTGCGCAAGACCGCCGACGGCAAGCCGATCGGCTCGGCCGAGGCGATCGTCATCGTCGGCCTGCCGCAGAAGGGCTCGGATTCGGGCGTCAACGTCACGCTCCGCGGCCTCGGACCGCAAGGGCTCGCGACCCGGCCGGAGATCAAGCTCATCGCCGGTCGCATGTTTCAGCCGGCGGTGCGCGAGCTGATCGTCGGCAAGGCGGCGGAGGCCCAGTTCCAAGGGCTGGGGATCGGCAGCCATATCGCGTTTCGCGACAGCGACTGGACCGTCGTCGGCCTGTTCGAGAGCGGCGGCGATGCTCATGAGTCCGAGCTCTTGGCCGATGCCGAGACCGTCATGTCGGCCTATCGGCGCAACCTGTTCCAGAGCGTCACCGTGCTCCTGGACGATGCCGCCGCGTTCGACGGCTTCAAGGCGGCGCTGACCACGAACCCGACGCTCTCCGTCGATGTCCGGCGCGAGCCCGACTATTACGCCTCCATGTCGGCGACCCTGCAGAAGATCCTGTTCTTCGTCGCCTATGTCGTGGGCGGCATCATGGCGGTCGGCGCGCTGTTCGGCGCGCTCAACACCATGTATTCGGCGGTGAGCGCCCGGGCGGTCGAGATCGCGACCCTGCGCGCGCTGGGATTCGGCGCAACCGCCATCGTCGTGTCGGTGTTCGTCGAGGCGCTGCTGCTGTCCCTGGCCGGCGGCGTCATCGGCGCGGCGCTCGCCTGGTTCTTCTTCAATGGCAATGCCGCGAATACGTTGAGCGGCAACTTCACCCAGCTGGTGTTCCGCCTGACCATCGGGCCCGGCGTCATCCTGCTCGGCATCCTGTGGGCCTGCGCCATCGGCATGATCGGCAGCCTGTTCCCGGCGATCCGGGCGGCGCGCCTGCCGATCGCGGTGGTGCTGCGCGCCGGGTGAGGGTGTTGCGGGCGGCTGATCGGCAGCCGCCCGCTTGGCCTGTCAGCCGCCGAAATCGCGGATATAGGCCGCCGCCGCCTTCGGGTACTGCCCGCCCGACAGCGCGCCGCGATAGTCAGTGTTGCTGTCCCAGTAGCTGGCATAGAGATAGCCGTTGCTCTTCAGCCATTGGGCGACATGGTCGATGAAATAGGGATCGTCGCCGGTCGAGCTGCCGCAGCAGGACCATTCCGGGAAGGAAAAGCGCTTGCCGTGGGCCTTGGCGAAATCGACCTGCCATTGCAGGCCGTAGTCGCGGGTGACGAAGAAATTCCAGCGGCTCTCCGGTGTCGCGTCGATCGCCGACCAGCGGCTGTCGTAGACGTCCATGCCGACGATGTCGACGAAGCCGTCGCCCGGATAGCTCTGGTCGGGTGCGAGCGTGCCGGTGCCGAGGTTGGGGCACCATTCGAAGCTGAAGCGGGCGCCGGGGACCGCGCGCATCAGCGAGACGATGCGCCGGTAGTAGCTCATGAAATGGACATTGTCCTTATGGGACGACCAGGGCTGCCAATTGCCGTTGAATTCCCAGCCGAGCCGGATGATCACGGTCGACATGTCGTGGGCGACCAGCAGCTTGGCGATCTGGGTATAGACGCTGTCGTAATCGCCGTTGGCGCCCTTGGCCAGGGTCGAACTGCCGTCCGCCGGCAGCATCGGGATCGAGAAGGTGAAGCTCGTGGTGCTCCGCACCTTGGCGTAGCAGCCGATCGACCATTCGGCGTCGCTCACCAGATTGGCCCAGCTGCTCTGATCGAGGTTCTCGGTGACATGATGGACCGGCGTGCCGAGCCAGGTGCCGAATTTGGCGAGATGGGTGACGCCGTAGCAGCCCGGCCCCGCATAAAGCCCCGTCTCCGCCGCCCGGGCGCCGCAGGTGCTCCACAAAAACGCGGCCGCCGCAAGGACGACCAAGGATAACTTGCGCATGAATATTCCTTTTCAACCGGACACCCCCTCGTGCCCGGCTCCGGAAATGGCGGCGATTCGGGGTCGCTGCCCAGCGGCCTTTATGGGGCATTCGAGAGGCAAAAAAGGTAGAAATGGTTAATTGACGCTCGTCCAGGGTGTTGGCGAGACTGTCGGGCGACGGTGTTGGGGACAAAGTTGGCGTTGCTTGCGCCGGGCGCGACCGCTGAACACCAGGTGGTTTCAATTCAACTTTTATTTGCGGAAACTCGGCGGCCGAAATATGTCACGGCGAGTCGATTGACGCCTATCCTATTATTGTCCTGAGGGCGAGGCGGGACGATCGTCAATGATAGCTTATAAATACTCGAAATATGCTGCGGGAAAGCTGCGGCTTGTCTCAATCGCAATTATAGCAATTGCCGCCCTCAGCAATATTTCATCAAGCTACGCCCAGAGTTTGACGGCGGCCGTGCAAAGCCCGGCGGTGCTCGCCAATCAGTCGATCTCCGTCTCGCTGACGGCGCACGCCACCGTCCCGCCGGGCCAGACCGCGAAGATCTCGTCGATCACCACCAGCGGCACCCATGGCGTCGTGGTCCAGACCAGCGGCACGACGGTCACCTATGCCCCCGGCGCCTTCTATTATTCGCTGGCGAAGGGCAGCAGCGCCGTCGATACCTTCGCCTATTGCCTGAGCGATCCGGCGGGATCGACCAGTTGCAGCACCGTCCGGGCCACCGTCTTTGGCGTGGCGGCAACGCCCACGGCCAGCTATAGCTGCGTGCGCAACTGGTACGTCGCCCAGAACGGCTCCGACCGGGCCGGCGGCGCGTCGCCCACGAATCCGTGGCGAACGCTGCAGCACGCCGACAACAGCGGCCAGCTCCGCGCCGGCGACTGCGTGAACGTGGCGCCCGGGACCTATCCCGTATTCGCGACCACCTTTCTCAGCCACGGCGGCAATGCCAATTCGCCGACCGGCTATGTCGTCTACCGGTCGACGACGCCCCAGGGTGCCAAGATCATCGCGTCCGCCCAGAACATGGGCGATGTGATCGACGTCCAGGGCGATTACATGATCATGGACGGTTTCGAGATAAACGGCGGTAACGCCGGGCTGGCGAGCAATCCCTTCACCACCGGCACCGGCCTCTATGCCTCCGGCCATCACTTCCAGGCGCTGAACAATCTCGTCCATGATTGCGGCGGCAGCGGCATCGCCATGAACTATAAGGACTGGTATTGGGTCGTGGGCAATACGACCTACAACAATGCGTTCTTCAACCCGTTTCATACGTCGGGCATCGGGGTCTACGAGCCGCGCGCCGTCAGCTTCACGCCCACGAGCGCCGACACCGGCGCCCTCTACCACATCATCGTCAAGAACAACGTCTCGCACGACAACAGCGAGCGCTATGTCAAGACCGCGCACAGCGACGGCAACGGCATCATCCTGGATGATTTCCGCAATACCCAGACGTCGGGCATGCCCTATCCCTATCGCTCGCTGGTCCAGGGCAACACCATCTACGCCAATGGCGGCAGCGGCGTGCATCTGTACCAGACCGACGGCGTGACGATCGACAGCAACAAGGTCTTCAACAACGACCAGGATGCGTCGTTTGTCGCGTTCTGGCGGGGCGAGCTGTATAACGCGTTCGCCAGCAACAACATCTGGACCAACAACCAGGTCGCGGCGACCAGCGTGGCGGCGCCGACGAACGGTTCGACCGATTGGCGCACATTCAATCGGGCCGTGCTCGACGCCCATGCCGGCGCCCCCAACGTCAACATCATCTGGTCCAACAACGCCAATATCGACACGCGGAACGGCGCCAAGAGCTATAACATCGACGATCCGACCCGAGCGGCCGCGTTTCCGAGGAACAATCCGCTGGGCACGGCGCTCTCGCCATGATCGGCCGGCCGCGCGGTCACAGCGGGTTGTAGCCCGGCTTCTTATAGAGAGTCTCAGGCTTGGCCAGGATATCCGGCTTATAGACCTGCTCGACCCAATCGTCGGGGGCGACGTCTTCGATGCTGACGGAGACGGAGCCCTCGCCGTAGTTCGCGGCTGTCATGAGCGCCTTGGTGATTTCTTCGGCGATCGCGGATTTCTGCTGGCTGGATTTTCCTGCGTACATTTTCACGATGACGTGCGGCATCGTTCTGTCCTTCTCAATCGGCCGGGGATGGTAATTGGCAGCGCGTCGGTCGCCGGTCCCCTCGCGCCTCAGCCCTGATACTGCGCGTCGGTGACCTGTTCCAGCCAATCGACCGGCGAGCCGTTGAGCTTCTCCTGGATGGCGATATGGCTCATGGCCGTCGTCCTCGTGGCGCCGTGCCAGTGCTTCTCGCCCGGCTCGAACCAGACGACGTCGCCCGGCCGGATCTCTTCGATAGGCCCGCCCTCGCGCTGCGCCCAGCCGCAGCCGGCGGTGACGACCAGCGTCTGGCCGAGCGGATGGGTATGCCAGGCCGTGCGCGCGCCAGGCTCGAAGGTGACCAGCGCCATGGCGACCCGCGCCGGTTCCGGCGGGCTGAACAGCGGATCGATGCGCACTGTCCCGGTGAAATAGTCCGTCGGCCCCTTGCCGGACGGCTGCGTGCCGATGCGTTTGATCTCCATGATGCTCTCCTTCGATGTCTTATCCCTCTGGCCCTAAGTCTAGCGGGCTCCATTGCCCGCGATAAGATCTTGCCACCCGCCGACGGATCCGCCCGAATTGACCCCCGGGAATAAACGTCGCCAGCCCCCGGTCTTGGCAGCATCCGGTCACGCAGTCGGGAAGATCATCATGAAGGCTTTCATGCTATTGGCGGCGATGCTGCTGACCTTGGCGGGCGGGCTCGCGGCCTGCGGCACGCCGATGCAGGGCGGCGGCGACGCGCAGAAGTCCGCGGTGCAGGAGGATACGGACGCGCACGCCCGCGGCGGCTACTGAGCGGGACACCCGCCCGGCAGGATATCCGGCCATGCATGGGCGAAACCCGGCGCCGCCATTGACAGCGGCGGCGGCCGGCGGTCTTGTCGCGCGATCATGTCTTCTCTCGATCAATTCGCCGCGGCCAAGCTCGCCGATCTCGACGCCAAGTCGCTGCGCCGCACGCTGCACGAGACGCGGCGGGACGGCGCCGTCCATGCCTGGCGCGACGGGCGGCGGGTGCTGGTCTTCTCCGACAACGACTATCTGAATCTCAGCCAGGACGCGCGCGTGAAGCGGGCGGCGATCGCGGCGATCGAGGCCCATGGCACCGGCTCCGGCGCCTCGCGCCTCGTCACCGGCAACCACCCGCTCTATGCCGTGCTCGAGGCGCGGCTGGCGGCGCTGAAGGGCACCGAGGCCGCGATCGTGTTCGGCAGCGGCTATCTCGCCAACATCGGCATCGTGCCGGCGCTGGCAGGGCCGGGCGACCTGATCCTGGCCGACGAGCTGGCCCATGCCTGCCTCAATGCCGGGGCGCGGCTGTCCGGCGCCAAGGTCGTGCATTTCCGCCACAACGACCTAGGCCATCTGGCCCGGCTGCTGGAGGGCGAGCGCGGGCGGTTCCGCCATTGCCTGATCCTGATCGACCGGGTCTACAGCATGGACGGCGACCTGGCGCCGGTGGCGGCGATCTCGGCGCTGGCCTCCGCCCATGATGCCTGGCTGATGAGCGACGACGCCCATGGCATCGGCGTGCTGCCCAAGGAGGATCCGGCGCTGGTGCCGCTGCAGATGGGCACGCTGTCGAAGGCGCTCGGCTCCTACGGCGGCTATCTCTGCGCCGCGGCGCCGATCGTGGCGCTGCTCCGCAGCCGCGCGCGCTCGTTCGTCTATACCACCGGCCTGCCGCCGGCCTCGGTCGCCGCCGCCATCGCCGCCCTCGACGTGATCGAGGGCGATCCGGACTGGGCGGTGACGCCGCTCCGGCGGGCGCGGCTCTTCACCCGGCTGCTCAACCTACCCCAGGCCGAAAGCCCGATCGTGCCGGTAGTGATCGGCGAGGCCGCGGCGGCGCTCGCCGCCTCGGAACGGCTGCTGGAGCAGGGCTTCCTGGTGACCGCGATCCGGCCGCCGACCGTCCCGGCCGGCACCGCGCGCCTGCGCATCACCTTCTCGGCCGGCCATAGCGAGGCCGACGTCGCGGCGCTGGCCGAAGCGGTGCGCGGGGTGCTGCCATGAGCCGCTATTTCATGACATCGACCGGGACCGAGCTCGGCAAGACCTTCACCAGCGCCGCGCTCATCCATGGCGCGCGCGCCGCCGGCCGCTCGGTCGCGGCGCTGAAGCCGGTGGCGAGCGGCATCGACGACGGCAATCTGACCGACAGCGACCCGGCCGTGCTGCTGGCGGCACAAGGTATCGCCTGCGACTGGGCGGCGGTCGAGCGGATCTGCCCCTGGCATTTCGAGGCGCCCCTGTCACCGGACATGGCGGCGGCGCGCGAGGGCCGGGCGGTGCCGTTCGACGACCTCATCCGCTTCTGTCGCGCCACGCTCGACGGGCCGGCCGACGTGGCACTGGTCGAGGGTGTCGGCGGCATCATGGCGCCGATCGACGAGCGCCATACGGTGCTCGACTGGGTGGCGGCGCTCGAGGTCCCGGCGCTGCTGCTGGCCGGGACCTATCTCGGCACCATCAGCCATACCCTGACCGCGCTGGCGACGCTTGGCACGCGCGGCGTGCCGGTCGCGGCACTGATCCTCAGCGAATCGCCCGACAATCCGGTGCCGCCGGCCGAGACCGCCGCCGCCATCGCCCGCTTCGCGCCCGGCCTGCCGATCCTGCATGTGCCGCGGCTCGCCGGGCCGGAGGGCTGGCGCGGCCTGCCCGGGCTCTACGGCGAGCTTACGCGATCCGGTCGAACCTGAGCCGCCAGGAGCGGCCGCCGCTGACCTCCAGTGCCGCGATCGTGCCGCTGCCGTGGATGACCTGGACGTCGAGCCAGGCCTTGAACAGCACGCTCGGGATCTCGACTCGGAGCTGGTCGCCCTCGATGGCGAAGGCGTGCCATGGGCCGGCGTGATGCAGCGGCCCGGCGACGGCGATCCGCGCCTCGTGGTCGCCGTCCAGGGTCACGGTCCAGATGGCGCCCAACTCGGCGCAGGCATAACGGCCGGCGAGGCCGGTCGGCAGCACCGGCGGCTTCGTCGGCACGGGTTCGTAGAGCGCGTGGGTGCCGGCGTCGGTCTCGATGCCGACCGCATGATGGGCGTCGGGCAAGCTGGCCTTGAACTCGAACGCGCCACGCGCCGCCGCGAGCCGGCCGTCCTCGGTCGCTTCGAGCGCAAAGGGCACGCCATGCATGGTCGCCATCGGCGTGCCGTCGGCCGCGACCGAGAATTCGACCGTGGTGGCGCTCGCCCGGTCGAGATAGCGGCCGACGAGCCGGTCGAGCGCCGCGCGCGGCGGCAGCGCCGGCACCGCATGCACGTCCGTGCGGCCCTCGAGCGCGCCGTCCAGCACCCGATGGGCCAGGCGGTAGCAATCGACCGCCGAATTGTTGGCGATGGCGATGATGGTGAGGTCGAGCGGCGGCACGCGCAGGAACTCGGTCTTGAAGCCCGGCCACAGCCCGCCGTGATCGACCGTGCGGAGCCCCCGATAGGGCTTCACCTGCAGGCCGCGCGCATAGGAATTGGGCGGGCCGTTCTCGAACGGCGTCTGCTGGGCGAGGGCGGCGCCCAGGCCCGGGCCGCCGACCTGGCCGGTGGTGAAATTATGGTCCCAGCGCGCGAGATCGGCGATCGAGGAGACTAGGCCGCCTTCGCCGCCCTGGGGGAAGGCGTGGCCGGCGCGGATGAAGCCGCCGTTCTTGGCGAAATAGCCGGTGGCGAGGCCGGGGACCAGCTCCTCGGTGGTCGCGACCAGGCGCGAGCGCGCCATGCCGAGCGGCGCCAGGATGCGGGCCTCGACCGCGGCGCCCAGGGACTGGCCGGTCAGTTTCTCGATGATGCGGCCGAGCAGCAGGAAATTCGTGTTGCTGTAGCTGAAGCGACTGCCCGGCGTGAAGTTCAGCCGGCGCTGCATCCCGATCGCCGCCATCAGGTCCTCGGGCCCGCACGGGATATGCAGGTCCATGCCGGCCATGCGCATCAGCTCGAGGAAGTCGCGCAGGCCGCTCGTGTTGTGCATCAGGTGGGCAAGCGTGATGCGCTCGCCGAAGTCCGGCAATTCCGGCAGATGCTCGTGGACTGCCTGGTCGAGCGACAGCCTGCCCTCCGCCTCCAGCAGCAGGATGGCGGCGCAGGTGAATTGCTTCGTCACCGACGCGATACGGAAGCAGGTGTCCGGGCCGATCGGCACGTCCAGCTCGACATGGGCGAGGCCGGCCTGGCGCTGCAGCAGCACTTCGCCGCCGCGCACGACGCCGACGGTGCAGCCGGGGGTGCCGGGTTGCGCCCAGGGTTGGATCAGCCGGTCGACGTGTTCGGCGAGTTTCGCCAGATCGAGTTCGCTCATGGTCCGCCCCTTCACGCGAGGATCGCTTCGATCAGTTCCTGAACGCGCAGCGCCGCGCGGAAGTCCGGCAGGCTGTGCGGCCGGCCCGCGATCATGGCGGCGACCTGGTCCAGCTGCCGGAAGGCGCCGTCGCGGCGGTAGTCGTCCACGGCCGGCGTGGTCTCGACCCAGGGGCCGCCGTCACTCTCCCAGGTCCGGTACCAGTCGGTGATCCGGTAGGATTTCTTCGTGCCCCAGAACGTGATCTCGACCAGGTCGGGGCCGACGCCGCCGGCGGAGCTGGCGACGGTCACCGGGACGCCGGCCGCGGTCAGCCGGGCGCTCGCGTGGGTCTCGCACAGGCTCGGGTCGGCCGGATGGCGCACGTCGGCGGATTCCAGCGTCGCCGGGCCCAGCACCCGGTCTGAGAGATAGAGGAAATGCGACAGCACCTCGCGCACGAAGCCGCCTTCCTCGCGGAGCGCCAGCCATTTCGCCTGGGCCTGCCAGGGGCGCGGCCAGACGGCGAAATGCTGGCGGATGTCGACGCCGAGCAGGTTCCCGAACTGGCCGGTGCGCCAGGCGGTCTCGATCACATCGCCGGCGCGCGACGAGCCATAGGCGAAATTGACCGCCTGCGGCAGGCCCGAGGCCTCCATGCGCTCGGTCAAGCGCCGGCTGTCGGCGATGTCGACGCCGAGCGGCTTCTCGCACAGCACCGGCTTGCGCGCCTCGATCGCCGCCAGCGCGTAGCCGGCGTGGGCCATGGGCGGCACGCCGATATAGACGAGGTCGGTCCGCTCCGAGCGGATCAGCGCCTCGGCCGGCGTGTCGAAATCGACGTTTGGATGCAGGGCCTTGGCATGGTCGCGGGCGGCGGGGGCGGCGTCCCAGCCGCCGATAATCTCGAATTGGTCGTGGAGTGCCAGATGGCCCAGCATGCGCTGGCCCATGACGCCCAGGCCCAGAACGGCGACGCGATAGGTCACGGAAACTCCCCCCTTCAAACTGCCTGGCCGGCGCACCAGCCGCTCGACCAGGCCCATTGGAAATTATAGCCGCCGAGCCAGCCGGTGACGTCGACCGCCTCGCCGATGGCATAGAGACCGGGCACGGCCTTGGCACCCATGGTCTGCGACGACAGGCCGTCGGTGTCGATGCCGCCCACGGTCACCTCGGCCTTGGCATAGCCCTCGGTGCCGGCCGGCGTCACGCTCCAGCGCTTCAGCTGCTCGGCGATCCGCTGCAGCGCCTTGTCCTGGAACGTCGCCATCGGCTGGTTCGGCAGGCGGCTCTCGATCAGCTTCTGAGCGAGGCGGCTCGGCAGGATCTCGGCCAGGATGGTCTTGAGCTCGGCCTTGGGCCGGCTCTTCTTGCGCTCGATCAGGAATGCGCCCACGTCGAGCTCGGGCAGCAGGTCGAGCAGGATCGGCTCACCCGGCTGCCAATAGGACGAGATCTGCAGGATGGCCGGGCCGCTCAGGCCGCGGTGGGTGAACAGCATCGCCTCGCGGAACCTGCGCTTGTCGCGGCTGGCGATCGCGTCGAGCGCCACGCCGGCCAGCGGCTGCATGAAGGCCAGATCGTCCGGGGCGACGGTGAAAGGCACCAGCGCTGGCCGGGTCTCGGTGAGCTTCAGGCCGAACTTGCGGGCGATATCATGGGCGAAGCCGGTCGCGCCCATCTTGGGGATCGACAGGCCGCCGCTTGCCAGCACGACCGCGGCGGCCTCGACCGGGCCGCGATCGGTCTCGAGCCGGAACCGGTCCGGCTTCTCGATCGCCGTCACCCGGCAGCCGAGCCGGAGCTCGACATGGACGGCAGCACACTCGGCCAGCAGCATGGCCAGGATCGCGCGCGCCGAGCCGTCGCAGAATAACTGGCCGAGCGTCTTCTCGTGATAGGCGATGCGGTGCTTTTCCACGAGCGCGATGAAATCATGCTGGCTGTAGCGCTTCAGCGCCGACTTCATGAAATGCGGGTTGCCCGACAGAAAGCGCTCGGGTCCGGCCTCCAGGTTGGTGAAATTGCACCGCCCGCCGCCGGAGATCAGGATCTTCTTGCCGGCCTCGTCGGCATGGTCGATCAGCAGGACCCGGCGGCCGCGGGCCCCGGCGCTGAGGGCGCACATGAGGCCCGCGGCCCCGGCACCAATGATCGCGACGTCGTAATTTTCCATGGGATGCGATCAGTAGAGCGTCCGATGGGGCCGGGGCAAGGGGCGCGGTCGACGCAGGGTCACGGCACCCGGCGCAGGACGGCCGCGAGCCGGCTCTTCTCGTCGGCCGAGACCCAGAGCAGGCTCGCACTGCCGTCGGCGGCCGGGGCCAGCGTGAGTCTGGGCTTTCCCGCTTCGGCAAAGACCAGGGTTCCGTCCGTCACCAGCCCGGCCCGTTCGCTCGAAGCGCCAGGCAGGCTTTCGGTCGGCCCGGTCGACAGGATGGCCATCGCCCGGTCGCCGGCGACGCGGAGCACGGTCAGCATGACCTCGCGGCCGTTGGGGTAATTGCCGTACCATTTCCCGGCGAGGCCGCCCGGCGTGATCGTGACATCGGCCGGCAGCGACAGGGCAGGGCTCGGGCGCTCGCCCCAATGGCTCTCGCAGGCCGGGAGCGCCGGTGCCTGGCCGGCCTCGGCGGCGGCGAGCCAGCAGGCGCCGAACCGTTCGGCAAAATAGACCGAGCTGCCCGAGCGATGGCCTTCGAGCACGGCCGGCCGGTCGATGATCAGATGCGGGATGCCGCGCGCCGTCAGGATCCGCTCGGCCTTCGGGCCGCGCCCCCCCGGGTCAAACGGGTCGTGGTTGAAGAAGCTGATCACGACCGGGATGCGGGGCAGGGCCTCGAGCTTCGGATAGAGCAGCGTTTCGTTCCGCTCGAAGCCGCGGACGCTGGCGTCGCCGTAGGCGGCCGGCGCATTGACCAGGACCGCCGACAGCTTGTCGGTCCGGCCGGCGGCGGTGAGCGAGATCCAGGCGCCGAAGGATTGGCCGGTGCTGACCAGCTTGGCATAGCCCTTGGCCTTGAGCTCGTCGATCGCCGCCAGCAATGCCTGGGTGCTGTCCTCCTCGCGGTCGCCCGCGATGCCGCGGTTCAGGCGATAGACGTCCCAGCCGGCGTCGCGGAACATCGTCATGACGGCGGCCAAGGGGGCCGTGGCGTCGGCTTCCTGCTGCGACAGGCCATGGTTCCAGATGATCGCGCCATGGGCGGCGGCCGGACCCTTGAGCGCGTCGGGATAGGCTGCGACCAGTTCCGTCCCGGCCCGGGCCGGGCTGGCGGTCAGAACCAGGACGAGCAGCAGGATCAGCTGGCCGGGCCGCTTCATCTAGAATCTGCCGGGCGCGAACGGCTCGATCTCGATCGGCGGTGTCCGCCCGGCGATCAGGTCGGCGACGATGCGGCCGGTCAGCGGGCCGCTGGCGAGGCCGACATGGCCATGGCCGAAGGCATGGAATGCGTTCCGGGCCCGCCGCGACCGGCCGATCACCGGCAGGCTGTCAGGCGTGCTGGGCCGGTGGCCGAGCCAGCGCGACACGCGTTCTTCCGGCAGCGTCGCCGGCAGGGCCGGGAAGAGCTCGCGCGCCTGGCGCAGCAGCAGGTCGGCCCGGCGCCAGTCGGGTGGTGCCGACAGGCCGGCGAACTCGACCGTGCCGGCGAACCTGAGCCGGCCCGCCATCGGCGTCACCGCGAACTTGCCCTCGCCGGACATGATCGGCAGGCGCGGCATCACTTCCGGCTCGGCGATCTCCAGGTGGTAGCCGCGCTCGCTTTCGAGCGGCACCCGGTCGCCGAGGCGCGCCGCCAGCGGCGCCGACCAGGCACCGGCGGCCAGGACCAGCCAATCCGCCGGATGGTTTGCCTGCTCGGTCCGCACCGCCGCGACCCGGCCGTCGCGCAGGTCGACGTCGGTCGCCCGCTCGCCCAGGATCCGGCCGCCGTTCGCCAGGATCGCATCGGCGACCAGGCGGCACAGAGCCGCCGGGTCGGTGCAATGGCCGTTCTCGGCGATGAAACGGGCGAATTTCACGTCGCGGCTGAGGCTCGGCTCGAGCTGCCGGATGGCGTAATCGTCGAGCTCCTCGACCATGACGCCCTGGGCCCGGCGCAGCGCCGTGCCGGTCGCATCCGCGCGGAACGCCGCCTCCGTGCGATAGACCCAGAGGGCGCCCTGCTGCTGGATCAGATGATCGGCGCCGACCGCTGCGGCCAGGTCGCGATGGGCCGCGACCGAGGGGGCGAGCAACTGCCGGAGCGCCTTCGCCTGGGCCATGATCCGCGGCGCGGTGCCGGCCCTGAGAAACCGCAAGAGCCAGGGCGCCGCCGTCGGCAGATAGCGCCAGCGCAGTGCCAGGGGCCCAAGCGGGTCGAGGAGCCAGCCCGGCACCGATTTCAGCATGCCCGGATAGGCGCTGGGCACGACCGAGGCGCCGCTGAGCCAGCCGGCATTGCCCGAGGAGGCGCCGCCCGCCGGTCCCGCCGGGTCGAGCACCGTCACCCGATGGCCGTCGGCCTGCAGCGCAAGGGCGGCACTCAAGCCCACGATGCCGGCGCCGACGACGACGCTGTGCGGGCGTTCAATCATGGACGGCGAGCCGCCGCTCCAGCCCCTGGACGGCGAGGGTGAGCGGGAACAGCACGGCGAAATAGACGAGCGCCACCAGCGTATAGACCTCGAGCGGCCGGTAGGTCGCGGCGGTCACGACCTGGCCCTGATAGAGCAGGTCCGGCACCGCCAGGACCGAGACGAGCGAGGTGTTCTTGAGCTGGATGATCGACTGGTTCATCAGCGGCGGCAACATGCGCTTCAGCGCCTGGGGCAGGATGACCTTGCGCATGAGCAGGATGTGCCCGAGGCCAAGCGCCCGGCCGGCGTCCCATTGCCCGGCATCGATCGACACGATGCCGGCGCGGATGATCTCGGCGTAGAAGGCGCCGCCATAGAGGCTCAAGGTCAGGGTCGCGGCCAGCGCCGGCGACATGGAGATGCCGAGCAGCACCGGCAGCGCGTAATAGAACCACACCAGCTGTACCAGCAGCGGCGTGCAGCGGAACGCCTCGACATAGGCGATGAGCGGCCAGCCGACGAAGCGGGACCGGGCGAGCCGGCCCAGCCCCGCGGCGGTGCCGACGACCAGGCCCAGCGCCACGCACAGGATGGTGTAGCCGATCGTATAGGCGAGGCCGACCGCGACCAGGCTTCGGTAGCTCCAAAGCGCGCCGAAGTCCCACTGGTACATGGGAACGTCCTAGAAATTGACCGCCGGCGGGATGTCGCCCGTCTGCACGCCGACCAGCTCCAGGTTCTTCACCACCCACTCCCGCACCTGGCCGATGCCGCGGTTGTAGTCGACCCAGACGTCGACATAGTCGCGGAACGACTTGTCGACCTCCTTGCGCACGCCGGGATTGGTCGTGGTGCCCATCAGCGGCTGCGGCACGATCAGCTGGCCGACGTTCGGGTTCTTCTTCAGCATGGTCAGCGACAGGATCACGACCAGCACCTGGGCGTCGACCCGGCCGGTCTGCAGCGCCAGCGTCGCCTCGTCGGCGGTCTTGAAGCCGACGATCTCGGCCTTCGGGCACAGGCGCCGGGCGATCTGGTCGTGGGACGAGCCGATGTCGACCGCGAGCTTGACCTTGGGATCGTTGAGGTCGGCCCAGGTCTTGGGCTCGAAACCCTTCTTGGCCAGGATGGTGAAGGCGTTGGTGAACAGCGGCTTGCAGAAATCGATGACGAAGGCGCGCTTCGGCGTCGGGTTGACGCCGAACATGATGTCGATCTTGTTCGCTTCCAGATCGAGCACGGCGTTGCCCCAGGTGCTCTCGACGATTTCGAGCTCGGCGTCGAACTGCTGGGCGAGGTCGGTCGCCATGTCGATGCAGAAGCCCGACCATTTCCCGCCGACCAGATCCTTGTGGTAGTAGGGTTCGCCGCCGGCGATCGCGCCGATCCTGAGCTTCTTGGTGCGCTTGATCCGCTCGAACGTCGTCTCCGGCGCGTCCCCGGCCATGGCCGAAGAAACGCGCAGGCTGGAGACGAGAGCAGCGCTGCCGGCGAGAAGCGCCAGGGATCGGCGTGAAATCATCGAGGATTCTCCCGAGGGCTTGCAGCGCCCCTTGCCTTTGGAAATCAACGGACTGGCGTCGATCCTAAAGCACGATCGCATTGGCTGGAACCAGCCAATGCGTGAATCGTGCTCTGACTATTTGATTAGAGCCGGATCGGATTGGGCGGAAGCGCTACGCGATTCCCCCCCAATCCGATCCGGCTCTAGCGCGCAGTCCGAACCACGCGGAAGGGGGAATGCATGGCTGACCACGGATTGTGTTGGTGGTTCCCTGCGCTTGAAAGAAAAGCAGTTCTGTACAAGATACGATCATGAAAGCCTGGTGGAATTTGCGGTGCCAGCAGGCTTTCCGCTGCTATCCTCTGCGGGCGGGGGCATTCGTCCCCCTAGGCCCGACGATCTGCTTTCATCCTGCGCCCGAGAGGTCTCGCCCGTGTCGACGCCACCGCTCCCCCCGACCGCGCCTGCGCGCCCGTCCAAGTCGCGCCGCTGGATCCATTATCTGACGGTCGCCGCCGGCCTCGCGGCCGTGAGCGGCGTGTGCGTGCTGCTGTTCGGCCATCCCTCCGCCCCCGCGGTCGCCCAGGCGGCGCCGACGGCACCGCCGCCGGTGACGGTGAGCCCGCCGCTGCAGAAGGAAGTGACCGAGTGGGACGAGTACACCGGGCAGTTCGCCGCGGTTGATTATGTCGAGATCCGCGCCCGTGTGCCGGGCTACCTGACCGAGATCCATTTCACCGACGGCCAGATCGTCAACAAGGGCGATCTGCTGTTCGTCATCGATCCGCGACCCTACGAGATCGAGCTGCAGCAGGCCCAGGCCCAGCTGGCGACGGCCGAGGCGTCGCTTGACCTGGCGAACCGGCAGCTGGCGCGCGCCGCCTCGCTGCGCGAGAAGGATTTCGTCGCTCAGTCGACCTATGACGAGCGCCTGCAGACCATGAAGTCGGCGACCGCCTCGGTCGAGACCGCCAAGGCGGCGATCCGCCAGGCCCAGCTCGACCTGGAATTCAGCCATGTGACGGCGCCGGTCACCGGTCGCATCAGCCAGCATCTGGTCTCGATCGGCAACCTGGTCAGCGGCGGCTCCACGGGCACGCCGACCCTGCTGACCACGATCGTTTCGCTCGACCCGATCTATCTCGTGTTCGACATGAGCGAGGCGCAGTTGCTGTCCTATGAGCGCGCGGTCGCCAGCGGCAAGCTGAAGTCCAACCGCGACACCGGCGTGCCGGTGTACGCGCGCCTGACCGACGAGACGCAATGGACGCGCGAAGGGACGATGAATTTCGTCGACAACCAGGTCGACCGCAGCGCCGGTACGATCCGCGCGCGCGGCATCTTCCCGAACCCGAACTTCTTCCTGACGGCCGGACAGTTCGGCCGGGTGCGCATCCCCGGCTCCGAGCCCTATAAGGCGATCCTGGTGCCGGACGTCGCCATCGTCACCGACCAGTCCCAGAAGCTGCTGATGACCGTGGCCGAGGACGGCACGGTCGTGCCGAAGCCGGTCCGGGTGGGACCGACGATCGATGGCTTGAGGGTCATCCGCTCCGGCCTCGACCCGAAGGACCGGGTGGTGATCGACGGGCTGGTGCGCGCGAGGCCCGGGAGCAAGGTCACGCCGCAGCCCGGCGAGATCAAGGCCGCCCCAGAGACCGCTGGCTGAGGTCCGATCCATGAACCTCACGCATTTCTTCATCGACCGGCCGATCTTCGCGGCGGTCGTGTCGATCTTCATCACCCTTATCGGCGGCTTCGCCTATTTCACCCTGCCGGTCGCGCAATATCCCGAGATCGCGCCGCCGACCATCGTCGTCACCGCCACGTACCCCGGCGCCTCGGCCGACGTCGTGTCCGATACCGTCGCGACTCCGATCGAGCAGCAGGTCAACGGCGTCGAGAACATGCTGTACATGGTCAGCCAGGCGACCGGCGACGGCAACATCTCGCTCACCGTCACCTTCAAGCTCGGCACCAATCTCGATATCGCCCAGGTGCTGGTTCAGAACCGCGTCGCGATCGCCCAGCCGCGCCTGCCCGATACGGTGCAGCGCCTGGGCGTCACCGTGAAGAAGAACTCGCCCGACCTGATGATGGTCGTGAACATGTCGTCGCCCGATGGCTCGCGCGACCAGCTCTACATCTCCAACTACGCGACGCTGCAGCTCAGGGACGTGCTCGCCCGCATCAACGGTGTCGGCGACGTGCGCATCTTCGGCGCGCGCGACTATTCCATGCGCGTCTGGCTCGATCCGGACAAGATCCAGTCGCGCAACCTCACGGCGGGCGAAGTCGTGTCGGCGCTGCAGTCGCAGAACGTCCAGATCTCGGCCGGCGTGCTGAACGCGCCGCCCATACCCCACCCGGGTGCGTTCCAGCTCAATATCCAGGCCCTCGGCCGCCTGACCGATCCACGTCAGTTCGAAAACATCATCGTCAAGACCGACACGGCGGGCCGCGTCACCCGCGTGCGCGACATCGCCCGGGTCGAGCTGGGCGCCCAGGACTACGGCGCCAACGCCTATCTCAACGACCGCCAGGCCGCGCATATGCTGATCTTCCAGCAGCCGGGATCGAATGCGCTGGCGACGGCGGACGCGGTGATCACGACCATGAAGGAGCTGGCGAAGTCGTTCCCGACCGGCGTCGGCTACGACATCGTCTACAACCCGACCCAGGTCATCGCCCAGTCGGTCGAGGAGGTGCAGAAGACGATCTACGAGGCGGTCGTGCTGGTCGTCATCGTCGTCATCCTGTTCCTGCAGACCTGGCGCGCCTCGGTCATCCCGATCGTCGCCATTCCGGTCTCGCTCATCGGTACCTTCGCGGTGCTGGCCGGGTTCGGCTATTCGCTCAACAACCTGTCGCTGTTCGGCCTGGTGCTGGCGGTCGGCATCGTGGTCGACGACGCGATCGTCGTGGTCGAGAATGTCGAGCGCAATATGCGGCTCGGCATGTCACCGGCCGAGGCGGCACACAAATCCATGGACGAGGTCGGCGGCGCGCTCGTCGCCATCGCGCTGGTGCTGAGCGCCGTCTTCATCCCGGCGGCGTTCATCCCGGGCATCTCGGGCCAGTTCTTCCGGCAGTTCGCGGTCACGATCGCGGCCTCGACGATCATTTCGCTGGTCGTCTCGCTGACCTTGAGCCCGGCGCTGTGCGCGCTCCTGTTCAAGCCGCATATGGAGGAACACGCCGGGCCGCATTCGGCGCTGGCGCGGCCGTTCCTCGCCTTCTTCGCCGGGTTCAACCGGGTGTTCGACTGGCTGTCCGACCGCTACGGCCGGCTGACCGGACGCTTGACGCGCATGGGCGTGCTCATGCTGCTCGTCTATGCCGGCCTGATCGCGCTGACCGGTGTGCAGTTCAGCCGCGCGCCCACCGGCTTCATTCCGGATCAGGACCAGGGCTACCTGATCAACGTGTTCCAGCTGCCGCCGGGCTCCTCGCTCGCCCGCACCGACGAGGTGGTCCGCAAGGCGACCAAGATCATCCGCGGCACGCCGGGCATCGCCAATACCGTGGCCCTGGCCGGGTTCGACGGCGCCACCTTCACCAACGCGCCCAACGCCGCTGCGATCTTCTCGACGTTCAAGCCCTTTCCGGAGCGCGTCGCGGCCGGTCAGAGCGCCAACTCGATCCAGGCGGAGCTGAGGAAGCGCCTGGGCGCCATCCAGGAGGCCTTCACGCTGGTGATCCAGCCGCCGCCGGTGCGCGGCATCGGCAATGCCGGCGGCTTCAAGATGATGATCCAGGACAAGCGCGGTCGCGGCCTGCGCGCGCTCGAGGCGGCGACGACCGAGGTCGTGGGGCTGGGGAACAAGACCCCGGGCCTGACCGCCGTATTCTCGCTGTTCAACAACCGGACGCCGCGCGTCTTCGCCGACATCGACCGGGTCAAGGCGGAGATGCTCAACGTCTCGGCCGACAAGGTATTCGAGGCGCTGCAGGTCTATGTCGGCCAGGCCTACGTCAACGACTTCAACTATCTGGGCCGCACTTACCAAGTGACGGCCCAGGCCGACGCGCCGTTCCGCGAGACGGTCGACGAGATTGCCAACCTGAAGACCCGCAACGGCACGGGCCAGATGGTGCCGATCGGGTCGGTGACGACGTTCCGCGACATTACCGGCGCCTATCGCGTGCCGCGCTACAATCTCTATCCTGCGGCCGAGGTGCAGGGCTCGCTCCTGCCGGGCTATTCGACCGGCTATGCGCTGTCCCAGATGGAGAAGATCGCATCCGAGCATCTGTCGGACGGCTTCGGCTATGAATGGACCGAGCTCAGCTACCAGGAAAAGCTCGCCGGCAATTCCGGCATCCTGGTGTTCGGCGCCTCGGTGCTGTTCGTGTTCCTGGTGCTGGCGGCGCAATACGAAAGCTGGGCGCTACCGCTGTCGGTCGTGCTGATCGTGCCCATGTGCCTGCTCGCCGCGGTCTCGGGCCTGTTGTTGCGCGGCATCTCGGTCAATATCCTGGCCCAGGTCGGCTTCGTCGTGCTGGTCGGTCTCGCCGCCAAGAACGCGATCCTGATCGTCGAGTTCGCCCGACAGGCGGAGGACGAGGGCGAGGACCGCTTCCAGGCGGCGATGTCGGCGGCGCGCACGCGCCTCAGGCCCATCCTGATGACGTCCTTCGCCTTCATCCTCGGCGTCGTGCCGCTGGTGATCGCGACCGGCGCCGGCTCCGAGATGCGGCAATCGCTCGGCACCGCCGTGTTCTTCGGCATGCTGGGGGTGACCGGCTTCGGCCTGATCTTCACGCCGGTGTTCTATGTGGTGATCCGCGGCCTGGTCGCCCGGCGCGAGCAAAAGGCGGTCATCGGCCGGCCGGCGTCCGAGCCCTCAGTCGGCGATCGCTAGCAGGGGCTCGTCGGCGGGCAGGCGGACCACGGCGGTCGTGCCGTGGCCGAGCGTGCTCTCGAGCTCGAGCACGCCCCGGTGCAGCTCGACGAGCCGCTTGGTCAGCGGCAACCCCAGGCCGGTGCCGGGGTTGCGGCGATTGAGGTCGTTGTCGATCTGGCGGAACGGCTCCAGCACGGTCGACATGTCCTCGGGCGCGATGCCGATGCCGGTGTCGGCGACCTTGAGCAGCACGCTGTCGCCGCTGGCCTCGACCGTGACCGACACGCGGCCGGTCTCGGGCGTGTATTTGATCGCGTTCGACAGCAGGTTCAGCAGCACCTGGCGCAGGCGCATGCCGTCGCCGCGCACCGACGGCAGGGTCGACGGCACCTGGCCGTCGAGCGTGATGCCGGCGCGCTCGGCCCGCGGCCTCAGCATGCGCAAGGCGCTGTCGACCAGCTCGTTCAGATCGAGCGGATCCTGGACCAGCTGCAGCTCGCCGGCCTCGGTCTTGGAGAAATCGAGGATGTCGTTGATCAGCCCCAGCAGATGGCTGCCGCTGTCGCGGATGTCGCCGGCATATTCGCGATAGCGCCGGTGGGCCGCGGCATCGCTGCCGAGCATCTCGCCATGGATCAGCTCGGAGAAGCCAATCACGGCATTGAGCGGCGTCCTGAGCTCGTGGCTCATGCTGGCGAGGAATTCGGATTTGGCCCGGCTGCCGGCCTCCGCCTCCTGGCGCGCGTCGATCAGCGCGCGCTCGAGCTGGCGCTGCGCGGTCACGTCGCTGCGCAGCGTGACGATGCCGCCTTCGGTCGTCTGCCGCTCGACGATGCGCAGGATGAGGCCGTGGGCCGTCTCGAATTCGATCGGCACGGTCGGATTGAGATGGGCGGCGATCCGGCTGGCGCGATACTCGGCCTCGCGCCCGATGGCGGCCGGGATCAGACCGCGCTCGAGCCGGTCGTCCAAGAGCTCGGTGAAGGATTGGCCGAACTCGATCTTGCTGCCGGGATCCGGGTCGAGCACATGGGCGGCATCGTTGCACAGCACCAGGCGGTCCTCGGAATCCCAGAGCAGGAAGCCCTCGCTGAGCGCGTCGAGCGCATTGCGCAGCCGCTCCTCCGCCTCCTCGGCCAGATGGCGGGCCATGCCCAGCTGCATGGTGTTGACGGCAAGGGCTGCGGCCTGTCGCTCCAGGTCGGCGAAGCCGCGGGTCCGTTCCGTCATCTCGCGCTTGAGGCGCCAGCCGAGCATCACCAGGCATAGCACCAGGACCGCGGCGGCGAGCGCGGTCGCGACCGTCTCGTGCCGCCAGGCGGACAAGGCGTCGCTGTTGTCGATGGCGACGAAGACCGAGAACGGCAGCTTCCGGTCGACCACATAGCCGACGATCCGGTGCTTGCCGTCGACCGGCGACGCGGCCTGGTAATTGCCGGCTCGGCCCGGCGCCGGGGCTGCGGTGCCGGCCGTCTGCGGCTGATAGCGGGGCGGGTTGGCCAGATCGATCATCGGATGGCGCCAGAGCAGCCTGCCGTCGCTGCGGGCGACCGCGACGGCGCCGCCGGTGCCCAGATCGAGCGTCGTGTAGAACCGGTCGAACGCCGCCAGGTCGAGATAGGCGATGGCAACGCCCAGCAATCGCCCGTCGGCGTCGCGGAAGCCCCGGCTGACCGGCAATTGCCAGCCGCCGTCGGCCGCGATCCGGATCGGCGTGCCGATGAACAGGTCGGGTAGGGCCCTGTCCCGCTGCTCGGTGAAGACGTCGAGCGTCGCGACCGGCTGCTCTGCCTCCTGCCCATAGATCAGCCGGCCCTGATCGTCGGTGACGGCGAAGCCGCGCACCAGGCTCGATTCGCCGGCCATCCGGGCCATCACCCGCGTGAAGGCCTCGATGCCGCGCCGCTTGATGAAATCGCCGGTGGTGAGATCGAAGACCATGCGCAGCCGCTGGTCGACCGTGTCGAGATTATGGGCGGCATGCTCGTCGAGCACGGCCGCGAGATTGCGCGAGGCCCCTTCCGCCTTGCCGAGCGCGGTCCGGTAGGAATTCCACACCACGACGCCGCCCAACAGCACGAGCGCTGCGGCGAGCGCGAGCACGGCGGCGAAGAGACTCCTCGGGGTGAGAGAAGGCATCGGGTTCCTCGGTTCCAACCGGGGATCCGGTGGCGCGCAGCAGATTTTACGAAAATTTTACGACACGCAAGGGACAGTTGAGCCCTGCATGGCGGAATGGCTATTTCGCAACGCTTCCGCGCACCATATGCCCATGTTTTTGCACGGATTGGTCGTGGCCCAGGGGTAACCCAAAAGAGAAGGGCCGCGCCGCTGGTGCGGCGCGGCCCCTCGGCCGAATTGGACCTGATCCGTAGCGACTCCTACGTTAGTAGTGGCGCCAGTGGCGATGGTGGTAATAGCCGTAGTAGCCCGGCCCATACCCGTAATAGGCCGGCGCCGGGGCATAGTAGACCGGCGGCGGCGGCGCGTAATAGACCGGCGGCGGAGCGTAGTAGACCGGCGGCGGAGCGTAGTAGGCGCCCGGCAGGCCGATGCCCACGGAAACGGATGTCCGAGCCTCTGCCGGCGCAGCCGCGCCCAGGGTCGCGGCGAGGCCGATACCGGCGGCGGCAAAAGCCAGCTTGTGTCGAAGCATTTTTAAAACTCCATATCCGAACAAGACGTTCGTGCCTATTAAGTACGTTTGATATGGTCGTTCTATTCCCAGGATGGGCCCGGTCCACCCATGGCATTTTTGAGACCCAGGCCTTACCCGACGAGCGCTCATGACCGTCACGATCTTCCATAATCCCCGCTGCAGCACGTCCCGCACCGTCCTCGCCGAGCTTCAGGCCAAGGGCCTGGACATCCATATCGTCGAATATCTGAAGCAGCCGCCCGATCGGGCCGCCCTGGTCGAGCTGCTCGGCCGGCTCGGCATCGGCCCGCGCGGGCTGATGCGGCAGAAGGAGGCGATCTACGGCGAACTGGGCCTCGACGAGCCCGGCTTGAGCGACGATCGGCTGATCGATGCCATCCTCGCCCATCCGATCCTGATCGAACGGCCGGTAGTGATCACCGACAAGGGCGCCCGCATCTGCCGCCCAGTGACGCGGCTGGCCGAGATCCTTTGAACCCCGGCGCCCGTCAGCCTAGGCTCCTCGGCAGGACATGAAACCGGGAGGCAGGCGATGCGGGTAGGCGTGATCGGGCTGGGGTCGATGGGCATGGGCATGGCCGTGAGCCTGGTGAAGGCCGGGCACGACGTCGCCGGCAGCGACGTCCGCCCGGCGGCGGTCGATGCCTTCGTCGCCGCCGGCGGCCGGGCCGCAGCCGATCCCGGTGCCGCGGCCGAGGGCGCCCGGCTCGTCATCCTCATGGTCGTGAACCAGGCCCAGGTCGAAGCCGTGCTGTTCGGCCCGGGTGGCGCCGTCGCCCGGCTGCCGCAAGGGGCCGTGGTCATGCTGTCCGCGACCGTGCCGGCCGCCTTTACCGAGGCGCTCGCGGCACGGCTCGCCGAGACTGGGCATCTGCTGCTCGATGCGCCGGTCTCGGGCGGGGCCGCCAAGGCGCGCGATGGGCAACTGACCATCATGTCGTCCGGCCCGGCCGCAGCCTATGCCGTTGCCGAGCCGGTGCTGGCGGCCGTGGCCGCGACGGTCTATCGGCTGGGCGACCGGCCCGGCATCGGCTCGACCGTCAAGACCGTGAACCAGCTCCTGGCCGGCGTGCATATCGCGGCAGCGGCGGAGGCGATGGCGCTCGGCACCCGCGCCGGCGCCGATCCGCGCCAGCTCTACGAGGTGATCTCGAACAGCGCCGGCGGGTCCTGGATGTTCCAGAACCGGGTGCCGCACATGCTCGACGGCGATTTCACGCCGCTCTCCTCGGTCGAGATCTTCGTCAAGGACCTGGGGCTGGTGCTCGATACCGGCCGCTCGCTGCGCTTTCCGCTGCCGATCGCGGCCGCGGCCCATCAGCAGTTCCTGGCGGCTGCCGCCGCCGGCCATGGCGGCGAGGACGATGCCGCCGTGGTCAAGGTCTATGAGGGGCTGGCGGGGATCCAGGTCGCCCGCGCCAAGGAGTAGCGGCGATGTCCTGTCGCATATGGCGAAATCGTGACATAGAATTACACTTTTCCCGCCCGAGCCGGATGACTGCCGATGTCGCTTACGCCCTTTGAAATTTCCATCTGCGGGATTGAGGAGCTTCCCCCGTTCGAACGGCGCGGCGTCACCCATCTGCTGTCGGTGCTCGATCCGGAATACCCGGAGCCGGCCAGCCTCGAGCTCTTGAACCCGACGCGCCGGCTGCTGCTGCGCTTCCATGATTCGATCGATGCCCGGCCGGGGGAGATACTGGTCCAGCGCGACCATGTCCGCCAGGTGCTGGACTTCGGCCGCGACCTGCCGGCGGCCGGCGGCCATCTGCTGGTCCATTGCCATGCCGGCATCTCGCGCTCGACCGCCTTCAGCATCCTGCTGCTGGCCCAGGCGCTGCCGCATGTCGCTGCCGAAGACATCGTGGCCGAGATCGTGCGCGTGCGCGACCGCGCCTGGCCGAACCTGCGCATCATCGAACTCGGCGACGCGCTGCTCGAGCGCAAGGGCGAGTTGGTCACCGCCGTGCGCGCCCGCCACGCCGAATACGCCCGGCGCGTGCCGCGCTTCGTCCAACTGATGAAGGACCTGGGCCGCGCCCGCGAGGTCGAGGGGCTGCTGCCGTTAGGTCAAAACTCAATCGGGCGCGAAAGCAGCGGCCGAGAAGGGTGAGAAGCGGTCTGGCTGCTTCCGTGCGGGCTGGCGGTCAAGCTGGACATTCGCTCCGCGGCTCGACGATTCTCGCAGCGGCATCAAGGTGTCGTCGCAACTCGTCGTGGGACCCCACTACGGTGCTGCTTCACAGTTTCGCCAATCTTGACCTTCAGGTCACCGCCGGTTGCCCAGCCGAATAGTTCGGAGGAATTGGAAGAGGGGGCAGCATGGCGGTTGCTTGCGCCGCGTTCAGTGGATCGCTGAACGTAGAACCTTGCCCCAGGTGACAGCCACTGTCGATGAGGGAGGTCTCTTGTCCGACGTCGTCAATGCCTTCGGCCGCCACGTCGAGACCAAGACCCTGGCCTAGTCCGATGAGAGCCCGGACGATGCTGGCACTTTCGCCTTCGGATGCCATTGCGCGGACAAAGCTTCGGTCGATCTTCACCTTGTCGAGCCGAATATTTCGCAGGTGGTAAAGACTCGAATATCCTGTTCCAAAATTGTCGAGCACCAGCCGGACACCTGCCGTATGTAACGCGTCGAGGGTAATACGACCGTTGTCGAGGTCAGCAACGAGCACACTCTCGGTGATCTCTAGTTCCAAGCGCTCTGGCGCTAGACCCGTTTCCTGGAGAACCCGGAGGATTCGGGCGGCGAACAGTTCGTCACGAAGTTGGCTGGGATATATGTCCGTCGAGAGGCGGACCGTCACTGGCCACTCGCGAGCGACTTCGCAGGCCTTGCGCAGAAGGCTCTCCGCCAACGCATGGATCAGACCCGTTTCCTCGGCTATTGGGATAAAACGTTCCCACGGTACACTTTTGCCGCTGGCGTCGATCCAGTGCGGGATCATCTCGAAGCCGACGATCTCCTGTGTCTTCAGTTGCACCGTTGGCAAGAATGCCGGTTCGATGGCCCCCGCTTCGATCGAGGTGCGCAATGCCTGCTCTAGAGCGGCTCTCTCGCGTACCTGGAGGTCCATACCCTCCTCGAAGAAGCGCATTGCCGAACGCCGTTCCGCCTTGGCGCGATAGAGCGCCACATCGGCACGGCGCATCGCCTCCTCTGGCGTGCTCGCGTCGATGGGCAGAAGGGCGATGCCGATCCCGACGCCCACACGGTGAATTGTACCGCCCGCTGTTATTGGCGCATCAAGAGCGCCGATGATGCGCAAGGCGATGTTAGTTGCAGCCTCGGATCCGGCAAGATGTGTCGCGAGCACGGCGAACTCGTCGCCGCCGAAGCGGGCAATCATATTTCCATCGCGCATCGCTCCAAGCAGGCGACGCGCCACGACGATCAACACCTCGTCACCAACCCCATGACCATGCACATCGTTGATCCGCTTGAAGCCGTTCAGATCAAGCAGAAACAAGCCATGCGTTGCAGCGGCGCGCGGTGGCGACCCCAATGCTTTGATAAGTGCATCGTCAAACTGACGGCGGTTGGGAAGTCCTGTGAGGCCGTCCTGATAGGCCAGTTCGCGGGCATAGCATTCAGCGGCGATGCGGCGAGCCACCTCGCGCTTCTGAACGACATACTGCTTCGCCACCAACGCGAGCAACGCGATGGCGAGCGCGCCGCCGATCAGCAGCGCTTCGTCGAGTTCAATCGTCTCGGCTTTATATCCGCCACCTTCGTTCTGGAAGACGTCAACGGCGTAGACCCAATACAGGCCAACAAGGGTCGCCGCACCAATGATGGCGAGGTCGCGGATCGTAACCCGATGGCGCATGGCGAAACTCCGGATATGCGCCCAGCCGTTGGATGAGATGGCGATCATCGTGATCTGATAACCCTAGGTTCGCTAAGATCTGATGAGCAATCGGCCGACGATCGCCCTCAGCCTGTTCGGCATGAGCCCAACGCGGCATCTGGCGGCCACGTCGCGGAAGCCGACATCGAAGATTTCTTGAGGCTGGAACGCGGTGGTCCGGAGCACGCGGCGGTGTGGCTGCTGATGGGCTTGCGATTTGTGGGGTCCTGATCCGCCGAGACATGACCGGCGTTCACGGAAAACCGCCCGCCGCTTCCGATACGCTTATCGCGCCGTCGGCGCGCGCGGTCCGCGAGTGAGAGCGAATATGATGTTGCTGCCAAGCGGGCCATCGACGCGCGGAGCCTGGTTGACGAGGCCTGGCAACGCGACGAGACGATCGTGCGTGCCGTGTTTCGTGAAGCCGGCCTGAACACCCTGGACCCGTATCTGGCCCGTGCCGTCGGCGACTTCGTCACTGACTCGACCGTTGCCGGATTGCCGCAGCAGATGCTGATCCGCATCGCTACAACTGGGACGGAATCCGAGGATCGTCGCGCAAGGAAATGAGAGGTCGCTGTACAGGCTTGGTCCGAGTCATGGGCCGGGGGGAGGAGCAAGCCGTAGAGGTGCGGAATTTTCTTGAGTGCTGGGTGCAGGTCCCAAGCTGTAATGCGAACCTCCGAGAGTTGTATTCGCCTAATAAATTTTTATAAAAAAATATTTATTATTTTTATTTATTTAGCGCAGTATTTGCGCAAGTCGACATTAGATTGTCGCGCTGATTGACAGGTCGCTCTGTTGATGCAACCTTAGGTGAAAGAGATGGAGGCGTGATGGCAGTTCAAAGCGATCATCCCGCGCCCGCTCCTTTCAGCACCTTTCACCTGACCAGCGCAGACGGGATCCACATAGCGGGCGCCCGGCGGGATAGCCGCACGCTGTGTGTGGCTTGATTCAGATCGCGCTTGGCGCGGGTAAATCTCTCGGGCGGTACGTCGGCCTAATTGGTTACTTCAGTGCCGAACAAACCGACCGAATACAGCGTGGCCCTTTCGGGCTATTAGAACATTGAAATAGACATTCTGGTCAGATTGCCTGACTTAGATTGAATAATCATCACTTCTCTGCGGGTGATGATGTGCAGTCGCGACCAATCGCCACCGAAACTTCTTGAGGATGTTGGCAATATGAAAGCGCACTATTCGAAAGTTGGTTTTTCACCGCGCAATCGAGGTGTTTTAACTCATCTATCTGCCGCCCTTCTGATGGCAAGCGTTGCCCTTCCGGCCACGGCCGGCACGGCATCGCCCGCCGCGCGCCTGGCGACGGCGGCGCGGGACGTCGGTCCGGTCGACGCCGCGACGCCGATGACCGCCATGGTTTGGCTCAAGAGCCGGAACCAGGCACTTTTCGATGCGGCGGTTGCCGAACGCTACGATCCGAGCTCGCCCTATTATCATCGTTGGATGACCGCCCAAGAAATGGCGGGCTTCGGCCCGGCGCCACAGGATCTGGCAACCGTCCAGGCGTCGCTGCGGGCTCAGGGCCTCAAGATCGAGCGGGTCTCGGATGATGGCGCCGCCATCAAGGTATCCGGCTCCGCCACCCGGGTCCAGGCCGTGTTTGGCACCAGCGTCCATCGGTTTCAGTCGGCGGACCGGACCTTCCTCTCCCCTCTGACAGAGCCGAAATATCAGGGTGCCCACCCCGAGCTGGTCGAGGCGGTCACCGGTCTCGACAACCGCGGCGTGCAGCCTTATGCGGTGCGCCAGACCGATTTCTCGACGGGCCAGCCGCGGGCAGGGATACCCGCGACGCCGGCGACGACCAACCCGCTCGCACCGTTCACGACGCAATGCTTCGGTCCCCAGAAGACGATCGTGAAGTCGGGTGACGATCTGACCGCGACATATCAGGGGCCGGAATATCTGACCGGCCTAACCCGTCCCTTCTGCGGATACACGGCACAGCAGCTGGCGACCCATTACGGGTTCGATGCGGTTTATGCCAAGGGCTGGACCGGCAAGGGCCAGACCATCGTCATTATCGACGCCTACGGCTCGCCGCAGGTCGAAACGGACGCCAACACCTTCTCCGCGGCGATGGGGCTGCCGGCATTGAACGACAAGAACTTCGAGATCATCTTCCCCGACGGCCAGCCCACCATCGACGGCATCAGGACCGGCTGGGCGGACGAGGTCGAGCTCGATGTCGAGTGGGCGCATGCGCTGGCGCCGGATGCCAAGATCGCCTTGGTCGTGGCCCCTACTGCCGACGATACCGAGATGGCATTCGCGATCAACTATGCCGTCGCGCACAAGCTGGGTAACGTCATCTCCAACAGCTTCGGCGAGCCGGAGGCGCTGGTTGGCCCGGCGACCGCGCGGCTCTACAACGCCGTCTTCCAGAAGGCGGCGGCGCGGGGCATCGCGGTCAATGTCGCGACCGGCGACAGCGGCGACTTTGGTGTGGGAACGCCACTCGGCGCCGCTTCCATCCCGGCCGATTCGCCGTTCGCGACGGGGGTCGGGGGCACCAGCCTCAATGTGCCGAGCGACAGCGGCCCGGTCGAGTCCGTCTGGGGCATCAACCTCACCGCCCTCGAGTCGGCTTTGCCGCAGAACCCGCCCTCGGTCTTCGGCTTCCGGCAGGGCAGCGGCGGCGGTGAGAGCGTCTATCTCCAGAAACCGGCCTATCAGCGGAGCTTGCCGGGCACCGGTCGCCAATTGCCTGACGTGTCGGCCATCGCCGATCCGCAGACCGGCGGAATCGTCGTCCTCCCCGATGTCGTCAGCGACGGAACGACGTTCGAAGTGATCGGTTCGGAATACACGGTGATCGGCGGCACCAGCCTCGCCACGCCGGTCTTCTCGGCGATCTGGGCCTTGGCAAACCAAGCGGCCGGCGAACCCCTGGGACAGGCCGCGCCCATGATCGCGCGCATGTCCCCGGCTGCCGTCAAGGATATCCTGCCAATCAGCGCCTTCAACCAGAACACCAGCGCGTCCATCACCGTGACGGACCCAAGCACCTCGGCGTCAACCACGACGACCTACGACCCGGCCCAATTGCTCGGCCTCAGCCAGACCCAGCCGGAAGGCTTCGTCGGGACCCTGGCGCCAGTTTCTGGAGCTGCTGCGCTGTTCAAACTGTTCGATGTGGGTTTCGGTGCAGATTCCTCCCTGCGGGCGACGGTCGGCTGGGACAACGCCACTGGTTGGGGCGTTCCCCAGGGCTTGCCGTTCATCAACAACGCGAAAGCGTTGGCAAAGGGCAAGTTCTCCTCCTAGCCCGGTCACGGTAGTACTGGTCAGGCGGCGTCGCCTGACCAATATCGCAGCAGATGCCGTTACGATCGGAATGCGTCGCCGCACGAAAACGCGATATCCTCACCAAGATCAGCCAGTACACGCCTTGCCGGCGCGCGACCGTGGCTCCGTCAGTCGCGATCAGGCGCTCCGAGCGGGAAGTAACTCCGATAGGGGCGGCCCTCCTCGACGGCGCACGCGAAGGAGGGGCGCGACAGCAGGCGTGACCGATACTGCCGCAACCGGGGAAAATCGGGGCCGATCTGGTGGACCCAGTCGGCATAGAACAGCGACGGGGCCGCGGCGCAATCGGCCATCGAGAAGCTCTCGCCCGCCGCCCAGGTCCGGCCGGCGAGCCGCGCCTCCAGCCAGGCATAGGCCGTGTCGAGCGCCTGGCGCGCTTCCGCCATCGCCGCCTCCTTGCGCCCGCCCTCGGCACGCAGCGCCTCGAACACCGGCTGCTGCATCGCCGTCATGATGTAATTGTCGAAGAAGCGGTCCATGAACCGGACCTCGAGGGCGGCCTCGCGGTCGTTGGGCAGCAGGCGGACCGGGCCGGCGTGGTGCAGGTCCAGATGCTCGATGATGATGCTCGACTCGACGACCGTCCGGCCGTCGTCCACCAGCACGGGGAAACGCCCGAGCGGCCAGAGCGCCGCCCGCTCCTCCGCCGCACCCGGTTCTTCCAGATGGCGGTAGGCGAAGGGCGTCTCATTCTCCCAGAGCGCGATCAGCACCTTCTGGCAATAGGACGAGAACGGGTGGGCATAGAGCGTCAACGCCATCGGGCACCCTCCAACCGATCCTGGTTTCGGCCTTGGCGCAGCTTCCGCCCGGATGATCGCATCCGGGCGGAGGACGTCGCCTTGAGTCCGCTCGTCCCGCGCGGTTACTTCTCCGGCTTCAGATAGTCGTACAGCACCTTGCCGTAGGGCAGGGTCAGGTCGGCGATGAAATGCCGGCCACCGACGACCTTGCGCACCGGCAGGTCCGCGACCGGCGCATTGACATGCGGGATCAGGTGCAGGCGCGCCGGCCCGGTCCAGGAGCCCTTCACCTTGACGTCGGTCAGATGGAAGCTGACCAGTTGGGCGATCGCCGGCTTGCCGTCGACGTCGGGGATCAGCTTCAGGCAGACCTGCTGCTTGGTCAGCGAATCATAGGTCTTGCGCACGTCGCGGACATGCGGCTCCCACTTGTAGACCATGGTGCCCATCGCCACGCGCTCGCCGGCGTAATGCAGGGTGCCGGTTAGCGTGTCGTGCGTGACCTCGAGCTTCGGGTGCGCGTGCTTCTTCGGGAAGCCCCAGATCTCGCGGCCGGCGGCGACCGGCGGCTCGTCGTCCAGATACATCTGGGCGGTGAAGTTGCAGGGCACGCCATTGTAGTGGCAGGGGATGACGAGCCCCGTCTCGGTATAGTCGCCGAAGCCGGAGCTGTCCGGCATGCGGATCCATTCGTAATAGACGATGCCGTCGGGATCGGGCTCCAGCGGCTCGGGCACGGCGGCGCGGATCGCGTCCTTGTCGCTTTCGTAGGCGACGGTGAAATACTCGCGATTGATGAAGCGGTACGGCCCGTAGGGATAGGAGGGCGCCGCGGCCGGCATGGAAGGCGTGCCAAGGATCTCGTCGCGAGTCATGAGCTGTCTCCGGAGAACGTCAGGAACCCGAACCCTAGCGCGATTGTGTTGCAGCGCGAAGTGTCAGGCTTTGGCAGCGCGCTCCAGTTCCTGCTGGCGCAGCCGATAGCGTTGCAGCTTGCCGGTCTCGGTGCGCGGCAGCGACGCCACGAACTCGACGGCGCGCGGATATTTGTAGGGCGCGATCTCGGCCTTCACATGGTCCTGGATCGATTTGGCGAGCGCCGCATCGCCGGTCCGGCCCGGCTTCAGCACGACGAACGCCTTGACGATGAAGGTCCGCTCCGCGTCCGGTGCCGCGACCACGGCGCATTCCGCCACGGCAGCATGGGACAGCACCGCCTGCTCGACCTCGGGACCGGAGATGTTGTAGCCGGCCGAGATGATCATGTCGTCGCTGCGCGCCTGGAACCAGAAATAGCCGTCGGCATCCATCAGGTAGCTGTCGCCGGTGACGTTCCAGCCGTCCTGGACATAGACCGACTGGCGCGGATCATCGAGATAGCGGCAGCCGACCGGCCCCTTGACCGCAAGCCGGCCGACCTGGCCCGGCGGCAGCACGGCGCCGTCCTCGCCCAGCACCGCCGCGCGGAAGCCCGGCACCGGCTTGCCGGTGGCACCCGGCCGGATGTCGTCGCCGGCGGCGGCGATGAAGATGTGCAGCATCTCGGTCGCGCCGATGCCGTCGATCAGATCGATACCCAAACAATCATTGACCAGCGTGCGGGTCGCCAGCGGCAGCGCCTCGCCGGCCGACACACCCTTCTTGAGGCTCTGGATGTCGTAGCGGCCCTTCATGGCGGCCATGGCGCGATAGGCGGTGGGCGCGGTGAAGCAAACGGTGGCGCGGTGCCGCTCGATCGCCTGCATCAGCGCCTCCGGCCCGGCATTCTCCAGGAGCAGCGTCGCAGCTCCGGCGCTGAGCGGGAAGATCACCAGCCCGCCCAGGCCGAAGGTGAAGGCGAGCGGCGGGCTGCCGCAGAACAGGTCGTCCGGGTTCGGCCGCAGCACATGGCGCGAGAAAGTGTCGCAGATCGCCAGGATGTCCCGGTGGAAATGCATGCAGCCCTTGGGCTGGCCGGTGGTGCCCGAGGTGAAAGCGATGAGCGCCAGGTCGTCGGCGGCGGTGTCGACGGTCTCGAACCGTCCCGAGACCGCCGCCATCCGGGCCTCGAGCCCGTCCGGAGCCTCGCTGTTTGCGATCAGGATGTGGCGCAGCACCGGCACCTGGGCCTGGGCCGCGCGCAGGTCGGCCTCAAGCCGGCTGTCGCAGATCGCGTGGCTGATCTCGGCCTTCTCGATGACCTTGACCAGTTCGCGCGTGCGCAACAGCGGCATGGTCGTGACCACGATCGCGCCCAGCTTCAACACGGCGAACCATTGGGCGACCAGCATCGGATTGTTGGGCGCGCGCAGCAGGACGCGATTGCCCGCCACCACGCCGGCGGCCTTGAGCACCTGGGCGATCCGGTCGGAGCGCTCCTTGAGGTCGGCGTAGGACCAGGTGGCGTGGTCGTCGACCAGGCAGCGGCGGGCGCCGTCGCCGGCCGCGACCCGGTCGTCCAGCAGGACCTTGGCGGCGTTGAGCCGGGGCGGATAGGCGAGTTCGGGCCGGTCGAAAATCAGCTCTGGCCAGGCCGCGCGCGGCGGCAGCCGGTCGAGGGCGAAGCGGTCGACGAAGGCGCTCTGGGTGGCGGGCATGTCCGGGGTGCTGCTTGTCGGCATTCTTGTTGGTCCGGCAGTTGCGGGATCGCTGGCGGCAGCCTAGTCGCAACCGTCCGCCAGGGGCAATCGCCTCCTCACCCTCCGGCCGACGCGGTCTCGGTGCGCGCCGTGACCGCCTCCATCCGGCTGTCGAAGATCTGCTGGATGGTCGCTTGCACGTCCGGATTGGCGCCGAGGAAGCGGCGGAAATCCGCGGCATGCAGCACGAGCAGCTGGCTGTAGGTGACGGCGGTCACGTCGGCCCGGCGCGGCTCGCCGGTCAGGAGCGCCATCTCGCCGAAGATGTCGCCGCGGCCGAGGGTGACCGGCTCGCCCGGCAGCACGACCTCGACGGCGCCCGACGAGATGAAAAAGACCGAATCGCTACGCTCGCCCTTGCGCACCAGCTTGTCGCCGGGCACCGCGATCAGCGGCCGCGCCAGCCGGCCGAGCCGCTCGGCCGGGTCGGGCGCCAGGTCGCGGAACAGATCGATGCGGCGCATCAGTTCGCCCGGCTTCAGCCCCAGGTCGAGATGCGGCCGCGCCTCGGCCGGTTTCCGCCGCTGGCGCAGGCGGCGCGCCAAATCCTCGTACAGCTCCTGACCGATCAGCCCTTCGTCGTAGAGGCTGCGATAGGCCTGCAGCTCCTGGCGCAAGGCGGCCTGCTCCAGGATGCGCCGCTCGAGCGCCGCCAGATATTCCGGATATTGCGCCTGCAGCGCATCCAGCATGCGCCGCGTCCGGTCGCGCCGGAGCGCCAGCACGTCGTTGACGATCTGGATCAGCCGATCGTCGAGGAAACGCGCCAGCTTCTGCGCGGTGAAGCGGCCCAGCTCGTCGAGCAGCATGCGGATGATCAGCAATTGCTCGAACCGCTCGGCGAGGCGCCGGGCAAGCGGCCCCTCGATGCCGAAACGGCGATGCAGCAGATGCGCGCAGCGGAAGCCGAACGTGTCGCGGCCGCTGCGCTTGATCGCCTGGGCATAGCCGCTGCGGCCGCCGGTCCGGGCGGCGTCGACCATTGCGTCGGCGCGGCGCAGCAGCGCCTCGACCGCGCGCCGCGAGGCCGTGCCCTCGGCATGATGGTTGAGCACCAGCCGGCGCTCGTGGCTGGCGAGCGCCACCAGCGCGATCGCCAGCCGGTCGCGGTCCAGCACCTCGGGCCGCTGGTCGGCGAGCGCCGCCACGCGGGTCTCGCGCCGCCGGGTCACCTTCTCGATGCGCTCCGAATAGCGCGCGAGCGTGGCCGCGGCGACGTCCTCGCTCATCCGGTAATCGACCGCGGTCTCGGCCAGCGAATCGCGCAGGTCGGCCAGCGACAGCGCCAGCACATTGTCGCGCAAGGCCTCGTCGCGCGGGCTCAGTCGGTCGAGCTTTAGCAGGCGGATGACGACGCGCAGGGTCGTGCCGTTGACGAACAGGGTGAACAGCACGAAGCCGGTCGCGAGCATGGCGACGAAGCGCTTGATCTCGGGATCGAGCCCGGGGTCCTCGGTCACCGCCAGGGCCAGCGCCACGGTGACCGCACCGCGCAACCCGCCCCAGGTGATGACGAGCTTGTAGGCGGTCGATACCGGCGCGCTCCATTTCAGCAAGGTCAGCGGCGGGAGCACGCCGAACAGCACGATCATGCGCGCGACGAGGGCGGCGCCCAGCGCCACCATCATCGTCACCAGGTCGCGCGGCCCGATATCGACCAGCAGGGTCGGCACCAGGATCGCGGCCAGGATGAAGATGAAGGAGCCGGCCCAGAAGGCGAGCTGCTCCCAGAGCTCATTGAGGAAGGTCCAGTTGAACGGCGAGATGCGGGCAAGGCCGGTCGAGGCGAAGGTCACGCCGGCGGCGACCACGGCGACCACGCCCGAGACATGCAGGTGATCCTCGCCCAGGATGAAGACCAGGTAGGGCAGGGCCAGGGTCAGGGTCAGTTCTGCCGCCCGGTCGCCATGGAGCAGCGGCAGGCTGGCGGTGGCGAGCCGGGCGGCGAAAATGCCCAAGAGGATGCCGCCGCCGAAGCTCAGCACGAAATGGGCGACGGCATGGCCGACCTCGACCTGGCCGCCGGATTTCAGCAGCCCGACCAGGATGGTGAAGATCGAGATCGCCGCCGCGTCGTTCAGCAGGCTCTCGCCCTCGACCAGGCGCGTGAGCCGCGCCGGCGCGCCCAGGTCGCGGAAGATGGCGACGACCGCGGCCGGATCGGTCGTGGCCACGATCGAGCCCAGCAGCAGGGCCGGAATCAGCGCCTCGCCCGACAGCGCCGACACGCTCCAGCCGATGAGGCCGGTGGTCACGAGCACGGCCAGCACCGCCAGCATCAGGATCGGCACCGCATCCTCGATCATCCGCCGGATATCGATGGTGATCGCGGCCTGGAACAGCAGGATCGGCAGGAAGCAGTCGAGGAACACCGCCGCGGTCACCGGCGGTGCCGCGAACGGCCTGGCCACCTCGTCGAACAGCGTGATGTCGGGCGATTGCAGCACGAAGCTGGCGACGCCGCCGATGGCGGTGCCGACGAGGGCCAGCAATACGGTCGTCGGCAGGCCGAAGCGTCCCGCCAACGGCTGCACGATACTGACGACCAGGAGCAGGCTGGCGACCGCGAGAACGATGGTGGCGACGTCGGTCAGGTACAGGACAGGTCTCCGGCGTGGCTCCGTCGGGCGCATGGGAGGCGACGGGCTCCCACGCGCCGACATGGTCGGATATGATGATGGCAAACTCGCGACGGAATAGGAAAGCCATCCGTAGGCCCGGGCTTTTTTCGCGCCCCGCCGTCGCCGCTGCAATCTGCTGTTACAGAAAGCCGACGGTTAGGTCATCGCCCTGCCGGAATCGGGTGCTATAGGAGCAGAATGCGAGGATCGCCCGCGAAATTCCGAAGCGGCAGCGTATCTAGAGGCCCTCGGGGGCCTGCGGTCCCCCGGGTGCCGACCGAACAAGGGACATCATGCGTTTCAAGTGGATCCTGCCCGTCGTCCTGCTCGCCGTCGCCGGCGGCGGCTATTACACCTACCTTGAGGGGGCCGGGCCGGCCCATCAGGGCGGCGGCCGGATGGGCGCGCGGGAGCAGGCGGCGCGGCGCGGCATGAGCGGCGTCAGCGACGAACCGATCCCGGTCGTCGTCGGCAAGGTCGCCGAGCGCGACGTCCCGCTCTATCTGTCGGGGCTGGGCACGGTCCAGGCCTACAACACCGTCCAGGTCAAGAGCCGGGTCGACGGGCAACTGATCAAGCTGCTGTTCAAGGAAGGCCAGGAGGTGAAGGCCGGCGACGTGCTGGCGATCATCGACCCGCGCCCCTATGACGCCCAGTACAAGCAGGCGATCGCGACCAAGGCCAAGGACGAGGCGCAACTCGCGAACGCGCGCAAGGATCTGGTGCGCGACCAGGGGCTGGTCGGCAAGCAGTTCGTCAGCCCGCAGACGCTCGACACCCAGCAGGCGCTGGTCGATCAGCTGGTGGCCCAGGTCGCCTCCGACCAGGCGACGATCGACTACAACAAGACCCAGCTCGACTACACCAGCATCGCCTCGCCGATCGACGGCCGGACCGGCATCCGCAACGTCGACATCGGCAACATCATCCATGCCTCCGACTCGACGGCGCTGGTGACCGTCACCCAGATCCATCCGATTTCGCTGATCTTCACCCTGCCGGCCGACAATCTGCCGTCCGTGACCAAGGGACTGGGCGCCGGCAGCCTGCCGGTCGTGGCCTATGGCCGCGACAATACGACGGCGCTGGGGCGGGGCACGCTCGACCTGGTCGACAACCAGATCGACCAGACCACCGGCATGGTGAAGCTCAAGGCGACCTTCCCGAACGAGGACGGCGCGCTGTGGCCGGGGCAGTTCGTCAATACCAGCGTGCTGGTCTCGACCCGCCGCAACGGCCTGACCGTGGCCGCGACCGTGGTCCAGCACGGGCCGAAGGGCGATTTCGTCTGGGTCGTGAAGCCCGACCAGACGGTCGAGATGCGCGACATCGTCGTCGCCCAGACCCAGAACAACCTGGCGCTCATCGACAAGGGGCTGGCCGCGAACGAACAGGTCGTGGTCGACGGCCAATACCGGCTGCAGTCGGGCAGCAAGATCGTGGCCGCGACGCCGGACGGCGCCGTGCCGACCGCCGAGGAGACCAAGCCCGAGCCCCGCGGCGAGCATCGGGGCGACCACCAGGGCGGCCATCGCGGTGACCACAAGGACGAGAAGGCCGACAAGAGCGGGGCGAACCCGGCGTGAACGTCTCCCATCCCTTCATCCTGCGGCCGATCGCCACCACGCTGCTGATCATCGGGGTGGTGCTGCTGGGGGGACTCGGCTATCGGCTGCTGCCGGTCGCGGCCTTGCCGTCGGTCGATTTCCCGACGATCCAGGTGGTCACGAACTATCCGGGTGCCGCACCGGAAATCATGGCGTCGTCGATTACGACGCCGCTCGAGCATCAGCTGGGGACGATCTCGGGCCTGACCTCGATGAGCTCGACCAGCTCGTTCGGCACCAGCCAGATCACGCTGCAGTTCGACCTGGGGCGCGACATCGACAGCGCCGCCCAGGACGTGCAGTCGCAGATCAACGCGGCGTCCGGCATCATCCCGTCCTCGAAGCTGCCCAACCCGCCGACCTACAGCAAGGTCAACCCGGCCGACACGCCGATCCTGATCCTGGCGTTGACCTCGGACACGCTGCCGCTCCGGACGGTCAACGACTATACCGACACGGTCGTCGCCCAGAAGCTGAGCCAGGTCGACGGCGTCGGCGTGGTCACGATCGAGGGCGGCCAGAAGGAAGCGGTCCGCATCCAGATCAACCCGACCCAGGTCGCGAACCTGGGCCTGGCGCTCGACGACGTCCGCACCGCGATCTCGTCGTCGACGGTCGACCTGGCCAAGGGCTCGATCGACGGCCTGCGCCAGTCGTTCCAGATCGGCGCCGACGACCAGCTGTTCGACGCCGAGGGCTATCGCAACCAGATCCTGGCCTATCGCAACGGCGCGCCGATCCGCTTGAAGGACGTGGCGTCGGTGGTCGACGGGGTCGAGAACGACAAGCTCGCCGGCTGGTACAACGGCAAGCCGGCGGTGATCCTCGACATCCAGCGGCAGCCCGGCGCCAACATCATCGAGACGGTGGCGGCGATCCGCAAGCTGATGCCGAAGCTGCAGGCGGCCCTGCCGCCGGCGATCAAGATCGACGTGCTGACCGACCGGACCCAGACGATCCGCGCCTCGGTCGCCGACGTGCAGTTCACGCTGCTGCTGACCATCGCGCTCGTCGTCATGGTCATCTTCCTGTTCCTGCGCAAATTCTGGGCGACGGTCATCCCGAGCGTGACCCTGCCGGTGTCGCTGATCGCGACCTTCGGCATCATGTCGCTCGCAGGCTTCAGCCTCGACAACCTGTCGCTGATGGCGCTGACCATCGCGTCGGGCTTCGTCGTCGACGACGCCATCGTCATGATCGAGAACATCGTCCGCTACATCGAGGCCGGCGAGGCGCCGCTCGATGCCGCCTTGAAGGGCGCGAAGCAGATCGGCTTCACGATCATCTCGCTCACCGTCTCGCTCATCGCCGTGTTCATCCCGCTCTTGCTGATGGGCGGCGTCATCGGTCGGCTGTTCCGCGAATTCGCCATTACCCTGAGCGCCGCGGTCGTGATCTCCGCGGCCGTGTCGCTGACCTTGACGCCGATGATGTGCGCCCAGCTCTTGAAGCCCGAGGATCCGCATCATCGGCCCGGCGCGCTCTTCCGCTGGAGCGAGCGGTTCTTCGACCGGATGCGCGACGGCTATGACGCCGGCCTGCGCTGGGTGCTGCGCCACCAGACCCTGACCCTGGTGTTCAGCGTCGCGACGCTCGCCGTCACCGTGCTGCTCTATATCGAGGTGCCCAAGGGCTTCCTGCCGCAGCAGGACACCGGCCTCATTGTCGGCGTGACCGACGCGGCGCAGGACATCTCGTTCAACGGCATGGCGCAGCGCCAGCAGGCGATCGCGGCGGAGGTCGCGAAGGATCCGGACGTGACCGCGGTCGACAGCTTCGTCGGCACCGGCACGGTCAACACCACGCCGAACAGCGGCCGGCTCTACATCAACCTGAAGCCGCGCGACCAGCGCACGGCGTCCGCCGACCAGATCATCGAGCGCCTGAAGCGCCTGGTCGCCGGCGTCCATGGCATCACGCTCTACATGCAGTCGGTCCAGGACATCCAGATCGACAATCGCCTGTCGCGGACCCAGTACCAGTACACGCTGCAGGACGCGAACGTCGCCGAGCTCGGTCAGTGGGTGCCGAAGCTGGTCGCCGAGATGAAGAAGCAGCCGGAGCTCGCCGACGTGGCGAGCGACCAGCAGAACGCCGGCCTGCAGGCGCTGGTGAAGATCGACCGCGACGCGGCGGCGCGGCTCGGCGTCAGCATGCAGGCGATCGACGACACGCTCTATGACGCGTTCGGCCAGCGCCAGATCGCGACCATCTATACCCAGCTCAACCAGTATCACGTCATCCTGGGCATCGATCCGGCGTTCCAGAAGGACATGAACGGCCTCGACAAGATCTATGTCGCGGCGACGAACGGCACCTTGACGAACGGCACGCAGCTGTCGAGCGGCGTGGTCGCCTCGACGACGCCGACCTCGAACGGCAGCCAGACCACCAGCAACACCGCGACCACCACCTCGCTCAACAGCGGCAAGGGTACGGAGGTGCCGCTGAGCGCGGTCGCCACCGTCGTGACCCAGCTGGCGCCGCTGGTCGTCACCCACCAGGGTCTGTTCCCGGCGACGACGCTGTCGTTCAACGTGCCCGACGGCGTCTCGCTCGGCGCCGCCCTCGGCGCGATCCAGCGCGCGGAGCAGGCGATCGGCCTGCCCGAGACGATCGCGACCGGCTTCGCCGGCAGCGCCGCCGAATTCCGCAGCTCGCTCGACAGCGAGCTGGGCCTGATCCTGGCGGCGATCGTCACGGTCTATATCGTGCTGGGCGTGCTCTACGAGAGCTACATCCACCCGATCACCATCCTGTCGACCCTGCCGTCCGCCGGCGTCGGCGCGCTCTTGTCGCTGATGCTGTTCCATCAGGATCTGAGCGTGATCTCGCTGATCGGCATCATCCTCTTGATCGGCATCGTCAAGAAGAACGCGATCATGATGATCGACTTCGCGCTCGACGCCGAACGCCAGGGCATGAGCGCGGAGCAGTCGATCTACCAGGCCTGCCTGCTGCGCTTCCGGCCGATCATGATGACGACCATGGCGGCGCTGCTGGGCGCGCTGCCGCTCGCGATCGGCAGCGGCACCGGCTCCGAGCTGCGCCAGCCGCTCGGCATCGCCATCGTCGGCGGCCTGATCGTCTCGCAGTTCCTGACGCTCTACACGACGCCGGTCATCTATCTGTTCTTCGAGCGGGTGCGGCTCGCGCTGGCGCACCGGTTCGGCCGGCGGGTGGCGGAGCCGCCGCGGCACCGGCCGCTGCCGGTCAACGCCATGCGCGATTCAGACGCGGCCGAGTAGGGGCCGTGAGCATCTCCGAACCCTTCGTCCGCCGCCCGGTCGCAACCGTCCTGCTCGCGATCGGCCTGATGCTGCTGGGCATTGTCGCCTACCGGCATCTGGCGGTGGCGTCGCTGCCGAACGTCGACCTGCCGATCATCCGCGTCTCGGCCAGCCTGCCGGGTGCGGATCCGGAGACGGTGGCGGCCTCGCTCGCCACGCCGCTCGAACGCCAGCTCGGCACGATCTCGGGCCTGAACCAGATCACCTCGATCAATACGCTCGGCAGCACGATGATCATGCTGCAGTTCGAGATCAGCAAGAACGTCGACGATGCCGCCCGCGACGTGCAGGCGGCGATCAACGCCTCGGTGCAGAACCTGCCCCAGGACCTGCCGCGCCTACCGACCTTCTTCAAGGCGAACCCGGCGGCCTTTCCGATCCTGACCCTGGCGCTGACCTCGGACACGCTGCCGCCGGGCAAGGTCTACGACTATGCCGACACGGTCGTCTCGCAGAAGCTGTCGCAGCTCGAGGGCGTGTCGGAAGTCGACATTAATGGTGCTGAGAAGAGTGCCGTCCGGGTCGAGGTCGACCCGAGCGCGCTCGCCAACATGAAGCTGTCGCTGTCGGACATCAGCACGGCCATCCAGTCGGCCAATGTCGACGGGCCGAAGGGCAGCATCCAGGGCGACGACCGCGCGCTGATGATCACCGCGACCGACCAGCTGTTCACGGCCGAGGACTGGGGCAACATCGTCATCGCCTGGCGCAACGGCGCGCCGGTGCGCCTCAAGGACGTGGCCAAGGTCAATGACGGCGTCGCCAACACCAAGCTCGCCGGCTGGTTCGGCGACGAGCGCGGCGTGGTCGTCTCGGTGCGCAAGAAGCCCGACGCCAACACGGTCGAGACGGTCGACCGCATCATGGCGACCCTGCCGCTCCTGAAGCGCTGGATGCCGCCGTCGGTCGAGATGCATGTCACCGCCGACCGCACGCGCATGATCCGTGCGGCGATCGCCGACGTGCAGTTCACCATGCTGATCACGATCGCGCTCGTGGTGCTGGTGATCGCGCTGTTCCTCAGGCGCTTCTGGGCAACGATGATCCCGAGCGTCACCATCCCGGTGTCGCTGCTGGCGACCTTCGCGGTCATGTATGCCTGCCGCTACAGCCTCGACAACCTGTCGCTGATGGCGCTCATCGTCGCCGTCGGCTTCGTGGTCGACGATGCGATCGTCATGATCGAGAACATCACGCGGCTGATCGAGGAGGGCCATCCGCCGGTCGAGGCGGCGATCCGCGGCTCGAAGCAGATGGGCTTCACCATCGTGTCGATCACCATCTCGCTCATTGCGGCACTGATCCCGATCCTGTTCATGCCGGGCATCTTCGGCCTGTTCTTCCGCGAGTTCGGCGTGACGCTGTGCGCGGCGATCCTGATGTCGGCGGTGGTGTCGCTGACGCTGACGCCGATGATGTGCGCGCGCTTCCTGTCGATCGGCAACCTGTCCTCGGCCGACGGCCGGTTCGGCCGGGCCTGCGAGCGGCTGTTGGAGCGGACGATCGACGGCTACATGGAATCGCTCACCTGGGCGCTCCGCCATCGCTGGCTGATGCTGGCCGCGACCATCGGTGCCGCCGTCGGCACGGTCCTGCTGTTCGGCGCGGTGCCGAAGGGCACCTTGCCGACCCAGGACACCGGCGTCATCCGCGGCGCCACCCTGGCGCCGCCCGACATCTCGTTCACCGCCATGAGCGACCGGCAGCGCGCCGTGGTCTCGGTCATCGAGCAGGATCCGGCGGTCGAGAGCATCACGTCCAACATCGGCTCCAACGGCTTCCAGGGGCTGAACAACGGCAGCATCACCGTCAACCTGGTCGATGCCAGCCAGCGGCCGCGGGTCGAGGAGATCATCGAGCGCCTCAGGCCCCAGCTCGAAAAGGTCGACGGCATCCAGGCCTTCCTGTCGCCGGTGCAGGATTTCGGCGGCGGCGGCCGGCAGGGCAACGCCCGCTACCAGTACACGCTCCACGCCAACGATTTGCCGCTGCTGGAACATTGGGCGAATGCCATGCGCGACCGGCTGAAGGCGCTGCCCGAGATCGCCGACATCAGCACCGACCAGGACAAGGCCGGCCTGCAGGTCAATCTCAAGATCGATCGCGCCCGCGCCGGCCGGCTGGGCGTGACCATGAGCGCCATCGACAATGCGCTCTACAATTCCTTCGGCCAGCGCCAGGTCGCGACCATGTACGGCCCGCTCGACCAGTTCAAGGTCGTGCTCGAGGTCGATCCGAAGCACCAGGGCGATCTGGAATCGCTCAACCGGATCTTCGTGCCGGGCACGAACGCCTCGCAGGTGCCCTTGAGCTTCCTGGTGCAGACCGAGCCGGGGTCGGCGCCGGTCCAGCTCAATCACCAGAGCGCCAGCCCCGCCATCACCATCTCGTTCAACACCAAGCAGGACGTGACGATCGGCGAGGCGATGGCCGCGATCAAGAAGAGCGAGGCCGACGCCGTCTTCCCGGAAGGCGTCACCGGCTCGTTCGAGGGCGATGCCCGCGACGCGCAGGATTCGAACGGCTCCATGCCGCTGCTGCTGTTCGGCGCGGTGATCGCGGTCTATGTCGTGCTGGGCATGCTCTACGAGAGCTACGCCCATCCGCTGACGATCCTCTCGACCATTCCGTCGGCCAGCCTGGGGGCGTTGCTGGCGCTCATCGTCACCCACACCAGCCTGTCGATCATCGCCATGATCGGCATCATCCTGTTGATCGGCCTGGTGAAGAAGAACGCCATCATGATGGTGGATTTCGCGCTCGAGGCGGAACGGCATGACGGGCTCACGCCGGAACAGTCGATCCTGCGCGCGGCGCGCCACCGCTTCCGGCCGATCACCATGACCACGCTCGCCGCCGTGTTCGGCGCGGTGCCGATCGCGCTCGGCCATGGCGCCGGATCCGAGATCCGCCAGCCGCTCGGCATCACCATCATCGGCGGCCTGCTGGTGTCCCAGGTGCTGACGCTCTACACCACGCCGGTCATCTATCTGTTCATCGACCGGCTGCGCTCGCGCCGCACGCGCCGCCTGCCGCAGGTGGTGGCGCCGGCGGAGTAGCTGTGGGGGCAACCCAGGCAACGGCTGCCGGTTTCGGCCC
>Ga0070730_10000489_pt1 | contig 46261 bp, 39 predicted proteins | sample Coa_R1_3_FD_66447 | JGI IMG/M metagenome (GOLD analysis project Ga0070730, IMG submission 66447) | Surface soil microbial communities from Centralia Pennsylvania, which are recovering from an underground coalmine fire - Coalmine... | ecosystem: Environmental > Terrestrial > Soil > Unclassified ...
CGCGAAGCTCGACTCGTTTCTAACCTGTGCTCGTAAAGAACCTCACTATAGGATCTACTTCTGGCCTTCGCTTGATCTTACGCTGGGAAGACTTTCTTCGACCCGACTGTGACGCCCCTGCCAATAGCTCGGTCTACCCCGAGCCGTTTGTAAGTATACGCGCTTCCCTGGATTCGTCAAGCCCTCTCCCCAAATAATTTTGGGGGGTTTCTGTGTAAATCTAGGGCCCTGTGCAAATTTGCAATCCTACAGTTTTGGGACTTCAAACTTAGATACCAGCCCCCTCCAAAAGATGCCGAAATTTCCCAAAAAATTAAGCCAAAATTGCCGAATCTAAGCACCATTCAACTCTTCCGGTCGGCCGCGCGACCCTACCGCTAGGTCTGCTCTACGCTCATGACATCGCGGGTATTCCCGCTTTCCCCGCGGCCACCCGTAAACTTTTGTCCAGCGTCGCCAAGGGCAATTCTTCCCGCCTTGCGAGTTCCAGGTACGTCGCATCATAGGCGGTGAGTTGATGAGCGTATGCGGCGGCAGCAAACGCCTCCCGAATCGTCGGGACTGCTGCAGCATCAACCTCAATCGCTTGCGCAGCAACAATTTCCAATCGACTCAACCCATAATCCACCTCTGCCGCGGTCAGCTTGCCTCGACGCTCCGCCATCAACAAGCCGTTGGCCATCTCCAGCACCCACAAACTCGGCACCAGGGCTTTCTTTCCGCTCACCATCGCGTCACGAACTTGTGCGGCGTACGACGGCACCGGGCTATCCACGAACCAAGCGAGTGCTACGGACGCATCGAGGACGAACGCTCTCACGTTCGCCCTTCTTCAATTAAGCTCTTGACCGTAACTCCGGGTACCTTCTTCGAGCCCTTGCGAATCTTCTCGATCTCGGCAAACACCTGTTTCAGGTCCACATGCTCCGACCGCGCCGGCCCTATCTCTGCAATGAGCTTCCCCCGCTTGGTAATTCCGATCCGGTCGCCCCGTCCGGCTCTCTCGACCAATTCCGAAAGCTTCTGCTTAGCCTCAAACAATCCAACTTTGCGCACGTTCCTGCCCTCACAAACATTCTAGATGATTAATCTAGACGATTCAATGGGGCCTGACGCGGTAGCTGCGGTAATCAGGGGCGCGCTTCAGCGCATGGGGGGGCGCGGGACTAGTTTCAATTTGGGAAGGCTTTGGCGTCGATCCCCGGCACCAGCTTCAGGGCGTTTTTGTAATAGATCTTTTTTAGGGCCTCGTCGGGCACTTGAAAGCCGTAGATGCGCCAGAAGGCGTGCCGCCGCCGGTAGTACTCGAAATATTCGTCGCGCGTTTCCAGCGCGCGATAATACCATTTGTATTCATTAACTTCGTAAATGTCTTTGCCCATCAGCACGCGGTCCTGATACTTCACCAGAAAATCGTGCGCCGAGTACGGCTGCCGGCCCAGCTCCGCCAGCACCGCGGCAATATCCACGTACATGTTCGGCAGCGTATCGAATAGCCTTCCCAGCCGCTGCAGGTCGTTCCCATGGAACGCCAGGTGCGCGGCAATGAAATTCACTTTCGGATGCTTCGCAAATAGATGGTTGCGCTCCGCCATCAGCGCCTCAAACGGCGGATACTTCGAGGGCGGCCGTGCGCGCTGCGGAAATTGTTTCAGCTCCAGCCAGCGCTCGTTGTCTTTGTCCCAGGGATCGAAAAACGCGGAAGGCTCCGCGATGTGGATGAGCACCGGAATCTTCAGCTCCGCGCATTTTTCAAACAGCGGATCGAAAATTGGATCATCCGCGTGCACTCGCTCGCCATTTGCATACTTCAGGTCCATGCCGAAATTTTTGAAGATTTTCAACCCTTGTGCGCCGTTGCGCACATCGGCGGCAAGTCGGTCCGCCGCGCGCTGTCCATATCCGGGCGTGTCGATGTCGTCGTAGCTGGGATTAGCGAACACCACGAAGCGCGTGGGATAACGGCCCTTCATGGTCGCCACGGTTTTTCGCAGCTCGTCGCCCGTGCCCCCGCTGAGGTTGACCAGCACCTGAAGATTGATGGTGTCCATCTCCTTCACCAGCTGATCGACATGCTCGGGAGTGGGATTCCAGTGATGGCTGTGGATATCGATGAAGGGAAACTTCGCGCGCTGGATCTTGTGCTCCGGCACGACCAGCGTGGACTTGGGGTTGTACTCCTCAATGTTGGGGATTTGCGTGGAGGACGGCTGCTGCGATTGTATACGCGCCGCGAAAGCCGGTTGCGTGCCGGCCCCATGCGGCCACCACAACGCAGCGAAGCAGATGCATGCAAGTGCCGCCGCAGAAACAGAAATCGCCCGCCAGGATTTCATCGCCCGCTCCTTAGGAGCAACCCGCATAGTTTCTCACATCGACGCAGCTGCGCCGACCCTTTGCAGGAGCAAGCAAAGGGTCAGATTTTGACCAGACACCACTCCTCGCTCCACGGCAGGCGCGACATTTGCCGCGCCGGGCCGTCGGCCTGCACGATAAAATTGTCGGAGAAGTTCGAGCCGATCCCATTCGCGGGATCGTACAAACCGGGTTCGACGGAGAAGGCCATGCCCGGTTCCAGCATGGTGTAGTCGCCCAGCGAAAGATATGGTTTCTGATGGCCTTCCCAGCCTTCGCCGTGCGCCGGCCGGTGATAGATGTAAGGCGCGACGCCGTTCTTGACCTGGTATTTGTGGATTTTGTAGGCCACCGTGGAACAAGTCACGCCGGCGATGGATTCTTCTTTCTGCATCAGGCAGCAGTCCCGGCTGACGGTCCAAAGTTTTTTCATTTGCTCGGTGAGAGGATGAATGAACATCGCTCGGTACAGTTCGCCCCCGCAGCCGGCAATGTGCACGCCACCTTCGATTTGCAGCGCCTGGCCGCGCGTAATTTTGTTGTGCAGAAATTGATTGGGATGCGGATAGGCGGTGGAGCGCCCCACCCGGCAACTCACATCGATGTCGATGCCCACCGCGGTGTGCGGCGCGCCGTCGCGCTTGATGTCGGCCATCACCAGGTCGGTTCCGTATTTGGTAGCCGCGGCGCCGATGTCGTAGTCGGTGAGGTCGGTGCCATGCTGCAGCAGCATGTCGCGCGCGAAGGCGTGCATCTGGTTGAAATAGTTGTACGCGCGGCGGGTCAGCGCTTGCTCCTCCGCAGTCTTGTGCACCCGCATGTTCATGCAGGCATCTTCCGCGGAGCCCATCTCCCGCCCGAGCACCGCAACCACCTTGCGTTGCACCGAAGGAGTAAACTCCGCGTCCGCAACAAGATTTTTCTCCGCGAATCCGCGCTTCTTGAGCGCCTTGAACACCCATTCGTTGAGATCGACTTTGGCGCCCATCTGCACTTTGCCTTCGTTTGGAAAAGCGCCCTCGGCATGCGGAAAATCGAAATACATTTCGCCGTCCGTCGGCCACCAGGTTTTCACCAGGTCGCGGTCCAGCGCGCCGTAAAACCAGACCGGCTCGCCCTTGGTGGGAAGAAATACCTGCACCAGCCGCTCCGTGGTGGTGTGCCACAGTCCGGTGAAATAAATGATGTTCCACCGGTCGGTGAGCAGAATTCCGTCGCGGCCGTCTTGCCCAAGTTTTTCTTGCAGCAATTGCGCGCGCTGCTTGTGCCATTCGAGTGGCAAGCGATCATAGGTCGCGGGTTTCAGGCCATCGTCCGGAAGAAAAAGCCGCGAAGATTTTTCCCCCGCGCCGGCCGGAGCCGATTTCGGCCATCCTGCCGCACCCCCCGCGGATTCCGGAAGCGCGGCAGCGCCTGCGGTGGAAACGGCAGCCGCGCCGGTTGCTGCAATAAATTCTCGCCTGCTGATCATTGATCTCCCCTTTTGTTCGTAACGGAAGCTTTTGCGTGCAACGCTATTAACACATTTTTCGCGTGCGGGGAAGCGCGGCGCCCGCGGGAAGCACCGGCGGCAAGGAGTTGCACGGCCCCGTGGCGTTGCAAAATCGGACATCACGCTGCTTCCTAAGCAATACCGTAGCTTGGCTGGCTGCTAAGATGGATATTCATGAATACGCGCATGCTATTCCGAGTTGTGCTGCCGGCGGTGGTAGCCCTGCCGCTGGGATTTATTGGATTAGCGCTGGCCGCGGAAAATGAGCCGGCCATCCCGTCGCCCCTGCTGATGCTTTTCTCGCCCGGATTGAAATTGGCGGAACTGATTGCGCCGGGCGAACATGCTTCGCTGGGGGCCACGTTCGGCTGGTTTTTGCGCGTAGGAATCGCCGCCAATGCCGCGTATTATTTTGTGATTTTCTTTCTGCTGGCATATTTGTTCACCCGCCGCCGAGCCGCCGCGCAATAATCCAAACCCTCGCTTCGCTCGCCAGGATGCGCCCTTCGATTCCTCTGGGATGAACGAAAGCGCAGCCCTCTAACCGCGATAGCATTTGCAGCCGAAGCGGGCACCGCACTTCCGCCGCAGCCTACCGCGCCTGGGCGGCGGTCGGCGTGGCCAAGGAACGCAAGGATTCGCTGAAGGGAGCGCGCGCTACACCGCGTTCCGTGAAAATGGCGGAGATGTAGCGGGCGGGAGTTACGTCGAAGGCGGGGTGCGCGGCGGGCACGTCGGGCGCGATGCGAATGCCTTGAATGTGGGTGACTTCAGCGGCGGTGCGTTCTTCGATGGGGATATGATTGCCGTCGGGAATAGATAGATCGAAGGTCGAGATCGGCGCCGCGATGTAAAAAGGCACGTTATTTTCTTTGGCCAGCACGGCAATCTGGTAGGTGCCAATTTTATTGGCGGTGTCGCCGTTGGCGGCAATGCGATCTGCACCGGTGACAATGGCCCCGACCTTTCCAGTTTTCAAAAAATGGCCAACCATGTTGTCGGTGATCAGCGTCAGCGGAATACCGCCCCGATGCAATTCCCACGCGGTCAGCCGTGCGCCTTGCAAATACGGGCGCGTTTCCGGAACCAGCACGTGGATCTTCCTTCCCTGTTCGAACGCCACCCGAATCACGCCCAGGGCCGTGCCGATCCCGCCGGTCGCCAGGGCCCCCGCGTTGCACTGGGTCATAACTTGTCCATCGCGAGGCATAAATTCCGCCCCATAACGGCCGATGGCTTCGTCGGTAGCTTTTTTCTCCAGGTGGACTTGCTGGGCTTCGGCAACCAGGGCTTGCTTGATTTTTTGCAGGTCGGAAGCGTTGGCGGTGAGCTCGGCGAAACGAGCTTTCATGCGTTCAATGGCCCAAAAGAGATCGACGGCGGTGGGGCGGGTTTTCGCCATGACTTCGCAGATTTGCGCGAATTCGGCGCGCAATTCGTCCACGGATTTTGCCGGCGAATGCAGGACGCCCAGGGCTACGCCCATCGCCGCCGCCACGCCGATGGCTGGTGCGCCACGGATGACCATTTCGCGGATGGCGCGGGCAACCTCGCGGTAGTCGGTATAGGTGTGCGAGATTTCTTCGGCGGGCAGGCGGCGCTGGTCCAGCATGACCACGCCGCGGTCGGTCCATTCGATTGGTTGCGCCACGTACATACGGTTCGGCATGTTGCTAGACAAACTCCATTGTAGCGGAGGCGGTGGGCTAAAACGAATTCGGTCAGTGCGTGGGGATTTGGTTGAAGCCGTGCGTGCCAATTATTGTCGCTACGGCAATCATGGAGTTGTAGCCAAGGTGCAGCAGGAAGCTGGCCAGAACAGTCCCGGTTTGGGCGCGGGCGAAGGTAAAGATGATGCCGACGAGGATCAGCAGGCCGACGATGCCCCAGGTCCATCCGAGCTGCGACCCGTGCATCAGGCCGAACAACACTCCCGTCAGCAAAATACCGGGAAGAATGCCGAAAGATTTGGCGAAAAGCGGATACAGATAGCCGCGGAAAACGGTTTCTTCCACCAGCGGAGCGACGAGCACGGCCATGGCCATGAGCAGCATGGCGCTATTGCGATTTTTAAGCACTTCCTGGATGGGAATCTTGTCGTCGGTGTGTACCCTGGAGCTGACCACGAAAACGAAAATCGCCAGGCCGCATCCGGCGAAGAAGTAGGCCCACGGATTGGCCTTACCCGTAGCCAGATTGGCTTTAAGTTTTTTCCACCCCAGCGAAGGCCAGAAGGGCTTGTCGCGCAGAACTCCCAAGGTTACGTACAGAAACAAAAAGATCGCGGCGTACCAGAGCAGGTTGGTGCCGAACAGAAATTGCGGCTTGTTGAGCAAATAGCGCTCCAGCTCCTTGGGCGGCAGGCCGCGATGCGGGGCGTAGTAGAAAATGAGCGCGGTCTGCACCAGAAAAAAACTGGCCAGCGCGTAGAAAATAAAAACGCAGAAGTGCGGCCAGGACCAGGAAATCCGCAAGTCTTCCGGCAGCGCGCGGCGTCGAGCAGGGGAATAGGAAGGAGGTACGGCGGCTGCGGCGTAGCTGATGGGATCGCCTGCCAGCGGCGCGGAAGCTTCGACCGCCAGAGGCTCGGGAGTGGAAGCTTCGACCCGCGGAGCTTCCGGCGCGGACGGCAGCAGGGAATCCTGCTGGGGGAGAAGCTGTTCTTCCGGATCGGGCGGGTTGTCGTCGAAAGGGATCATCGAGATCTTTTCGCTTTGGTGGCTGGCTTAGGCCGGGGCCAGCCGCTGGCTAAGGCAGCAGCGACCAGCGGCAGCAGCAATTCGTGATGGCCGGTGATGGCATAGCCGCGCGACTCCTCTCCTTTTCCTTTGCGGGTCGGCGCGGACGCTGTGGGGCGCTTCACCACATTCTGCATCGGACGGTAGTGTTGAATAAAGTCGAAGTTGGCGGTAGTGATGGGGCGCAGCGGAACGCCCAGATTGCGCACTACGGAGACCGCTTTTAGAAAAACCTCGGGGAGCACAACGGCGGATCCCCAGTTTAGATAGATGCCGCCGGGGTGCACCTGTTGCACCAGCGAGCAAAACAGCCGGAAATCGAGGTGGGTGGCGGAGCCCAGTGCGGCGCCGTCCGCCGTTCGATGCATGTGCGGGATATCGGTGCCGATGGCCAGGTGCACCGTGACCGGGATCCGCAGCTGATAGGCGGCGGCGAGCACGCTGAAGCTCGCGTAGGGCACATCGATCACCGCATTGTCCAGGAATTGGCCGGCGGCTTCGCCATATCCCAGCCGGGCCCGCATGGCTATTTTGGCGATTTGGTTGAGGTATTCGCCGGTTTCCGCGGCCATGCCGAAAGCGCCTTGACCCAGGCCGGTTTCCACGTCTTCAGAAGTGTTCCCGGCCAGCGCGATCTCAAAGTCGTGGACCAGCGCCGCCCCGTTCATGGCCAGCCCAGTGATGAACCCACGCCGCATCAGATCGATCAGCACCGGGCCAAGTCCAACTTTGATCACATGCCCGCCGATGCCCCACAGGATGGATCGGCGCTCCTTGCGTGCAGCGTGTATGGCGGCCAGCAAGTTGCGCAAGTCGGCAGCGGCCAGAAAGTTGGGCAGGGATACCAGGAATTTGGAGAGGGAGGGATTCGCACCAAGAGGCTTTGCGAAATCCCGCACGCTCACCTTGCTCTTGCGGGAGGAGAGCGGATAGGTCTGGAGATGGGTCAGTGCAATGGGGCTAGTGGAATAGATGCTCATTCGCGAGAGTTACTGTAAGGCGAACGTCCGGGTGGCGCAAGTATGAAGGTCAGCTGAACGACGGATGTGCGGCTGGTGCACTTGCTGGATGCGGAGAAACGCAGGGAGCTGATGGTTATTTATGGAGAGGATCTAACCCCGCGCCAATATGGAGATTGGCTTTCCCGGGGGATTTCGCGGGAGTTTCCGAGCCTCGCGTTATTTGCCGAGGAATTCGAGGAGGGAGGTGGAGAGCTTGCCTGGGGCGCCGGTGAAAACGGTTGCGTCGTTGCTGGTTAGATTTGCCGCGTAGACTTCGTTGGTCATAGGATTTACCGCGATGCGCCACAGATAGGTTCCTGCGCCGGCGACCGTTGTGGTGGCGTTGGTTGCGCCGTCGATGACCACCAGCTGGTTTCCGGTGGGGTCCGCCACGTAAATCTTGTTGCGCCATTCATCGATGCGGATTTCATTTTCGAATAATCCGGCGGGGACCAAGGTGGTGATTCCGGTGGAGGGGTTGAAGACGGCGATATTGCCTGGAATTTGAAATGCGACGTAAACATGGCCGGTCGTGCCATTCACCGCCACATGTGCCGGGTAGGTGCCCACGACAATGTTGGAGGTAGCATTTGTAGCGCCACTGATTTCGGTGAGGTCGTTGCCTTGGGTATTGGCCACGTAGACCTTGTTGTGGTTGACATCCACGGCCAGCGCGGAGGGATACAATCCGACGGCGACGGTGGCGACACTGTTGTCCGAGCCATTGATAACCGAGACGGTGTCGCTGTTGGAATTGGCCACGTAGATGCGGTTGGTATGCCAATTTACGGCGATGGCGCTGGGATGGATGCCAACGGGGATGTTGACGGTGGTCTTCTTGACGGTGTCCAGGACGGTGACCATATTGGCGTCGAAATCGGCGATGTACAATTTGTTGGTGGCCAAATTGAGGGCCATGGCGTAGGGCGAAGCCGCGGTGGGGATAAAGGAAACTGCGTGGGTGACGCCATCCACTATGGCGATATTGTTGCCGACTACGTTGGTCACGTAAACGGCATTGGCGATAGGATTAACCACCACCTGAGCGCTGGCTACTTGCGAGCCGGTATTTTGCAGGGGAATAAGCGTGCTGCTGCGGGTTAGCTCGTCGATTTCGGTGAGGACATTACCCAATCCGCCGACGACGTAAATCTTGCTGGTTTGCCCGTTGAAGGCGATGGCCATAGCGGTCCCTCCCACGGGGAAACTCCCCAGGGGTTGCTGGGCCATCATGGCGGAAGCACAGGCCAGCAAAACCAGCGAGGAAAGCACAGACTTGGAAAACCGGTTCATAGGTCACCCCAAGATCGCGCAAAAGAAGGAACGAACTGCCAAGGAATAGACTACGAGGCCCGGGCGATATGCTCGCCGTCAGGTCACTGAGCTTATACCTTTATTTTTATATTTCCAATGATCTTTTGACGCGGCCAGCGGCGGTTAGTGGCCGTTGCTGGCGATGCCGAGGACGCGGGACAGGGCTTGGCCGGTGTAGGACTTTTTGGTGCGGGCGACTTGTTCGGGCGGGCCCTGGGCTACTATGCGGCCGCCGCCTTCGCCGCCTTCGGGGCCTAGATCGATGATCCAGTCGGCTTGTTTTATTACGTCGAGGTGGTGCTCGATGATGAGGACGGTGTTGCCTAGGGAAGTGAGGCGCTGGAGGACGTCGAGGAGTTTGCGGACGTCATCGAAATGGAGGCCGGTGGTGGGCTCGTCCAGGATGTATAGGGTGCGACCGGTCTGGCGCTTGGAAAGTTCACGCGCCAGCTTGATGCGCTGGGCTTCACCGCCGGAGAGCGTGGTGGCAGACTGGCCGAGCTGGACGTAACCGAGGCCGACTTCGACCAGCGTGGCCAGCTTTTGCTGCACTTGCGGAATATTCTCCAGGAGCTTGAGCGCTTCCGACGACGGAAGATTCAGAACGTCGGAAATGGAATGGCCTTTGAAGCGCACGGCCAGCGTTTCGGAATTGTAGCGGCGGCCGCGGCAAACTTCGCAGGTGACATACACGTCGGGAAGAAAATTCATCTCGATGCGGCGCAAGCCGTCGCCCTGGCAGGCTTCGCAGCGGCCGCCTTTTACGTTGAAGCTGAAGCGGCCGGGGCGGTAACCGCGCTCGCGCGATTCCGGAAGCATGGCGAATAGCTCGCGGATGGGTGCGAAGACGCCGGTGTAAGTGGCGGGATTGGAGCGCGGCGTGCGGCCGATGGGGGCCTGGTCGATCTCAATGACTTTGTCGATCTGATCGGCGCCAACGATTTCGCGGTGCGCGCCGGGGGGCTCCTGGGAGCGATAGAGTTTCTGGGCCAGAGCGCGATAGAGGATGTCGTTGACCAGCGTGGATTTGCCGGAGCCGGAAACGCCGGTGACTACGGTGAGCAGGCCGAGGGGCAGAGTTACGTCAACATCCTTCAGATTGTTGGCCCGGGCGCCAAGAATCTGGATGGATTTGCCGTTGGGACTGCGGCGTTTTTCCGGGACGGAGATTTGCGCGGCCCCGCTGAGATAGCGTCCGGTAAGCGATTCGGCGCTGGCGGCGATTTCCGCGGGCTTGCCATGGGCAACCAGGTAGCCGCCGGCATCGCCCGCGCCGGGACCCAGGTCGACGACGAAATCGGCGCGGCGGATGGTGTCTTCATCATGCTCGACGACTAGGACGGTGTTTCCGAGATTGCGGAGCTGCTCGAGGGAGCCGAGCAGGCGATCGTTGTCACGGGCGTGCAACCCGATGGAAGGCTCATCAAGAACGTAAAGGACGCCGCGCAGGCGCGAGCCGATTTGCGTGGCCAGGCGAATGCGCTGGGCTTCGCCGCCGGAAAGCGTGGCGGCAGAACGGCTGAGGCTGAGGTAGCCGAGGCCGACGGCGAGAAGGAAATCGAGGCGCTCGGCAACCTCTTCGAGCGGGCGCCCGGCGACTTCGCGCTGCCGGGGAGTTAGCTGGGCAAGAATTTTGTCGACCGCGGGCCGAGCGGCGGCTAGGGAAAATGCGGTGAAGTCGGCAATGGACCAGTCGGCCAGTTTCACCGCGAGGGATTCGGGGCGCAGGCGCTTGCCGTGGCAGACGCTGCAGAGCGTGGCGGACATGTATTGGGTCATCCACTCACGATAGGAATCGGAGTTGGATTCCTGAAAATTGCGGTCGAGGAATTTTAGGACGCCGGTGAAGCGGTAACCCTTGTCGGCTCGAGCCTGCTTGCGGGGATGATGCCCGTATTCATTGGACGGCGGATAGCCGTACAAAATCAGGTTCTGGACGCGCGCCGGCTGCTTCTCGAATGGCGTCTCCAGATTGAACTGGTGGGCGTAGGCAGCGAGCTCGATGTTGCGCTTGAGAAGCGTGGAACTGGAGCCGGGGCCGAGGCCGCCGTCGAAGAGCGGGCGGGTCCAATCGACTATCACCCGGGAGGGATCGAAATCGTATTTGGAGCCGAGACCGTTGCAGGCAGGGCACGCGCCGTAAGGCGAATTGAAGCTGAAGGAACGCGGCTCGAGCTGCGGAACGGAAATGCCACAATCGGGGCAGGCGAGTTTTTCGGAGAAGACATGATCCTTGCCGCCGACGATGGAGACCGTCACCAGGCCGGCAGCGAGCTTGAGGGCGGTAGCGATGGATTGCTCGAGGCGCGCGGCGATGCCTTGCTTGACCAGCAAACGGTCGATTACCACTTCGATGGTGTGGTTCTTGCGCTTGTCCAGAACGGGCGGCGCGTCGAGCGGGTAAAGTTCGCCATCCACGCGGACGCGGACGTAGCCATCTTGCGCAAGCTTCTCCATTTCCTTGCGATAGGAGCCTTTGCGGCCACGCACGACGGGAGCGAGAATCATGATGCGATCATCGGGCTGGCAAAGGTCGCCATTGAGGATGGCTTGGACGATCTGGTCGCTGGACTGGCGAGTGATGGGCTTACCGCAATTGGGACAATGGGGAATGCCGATGGAGCTGTAAATGACGCGGAGATAATCGTAAATTTCGGTGATGGTGCCGACGGTGGAACGCGGGGAGCGCGTAGTGGTTTTTTGCTCGATGGCAATTGACGGCGAGAGGCCCTCGATAACGTCGACCTCGGGACGCTCCATCTGGTCGAGAAATTGGCGAGCGTAGGCGGAGAGGGATTCGACATAGCGGCGCTGGCCCTCGGCGTAGATGGTGTCAAAGGCCAGGGAGGACTTGCCGGATCCGGAAAGGCCAGTGATGACGGTGAGGGAGTTGCGGGGAATTTCGACGCTGATATTTTTGAGATTGTGCTGGCGCGCGCCGCGGACAACCAGTTTTGTCAGGCCCATGATCCCCAAACGCTTCCTCCGCAGAAATTGCCTGTGGCGCAGGCAAGTCCGGCACGCACAGCGAGTCCCGGCGCACAGCGGGTACACTGAGGCCAGAATAACTTTTGACAATAACAGGGGCGCGTCGCCATGGTCAAACTTTGAGCGATCCGCAGCCTGGACAACGGAAATCCGGGCATACAGGGAACACTGTAAGGGTCGCAAACCGCGGGTAAATTTTGGCGGGGGGTGGCAACTTTTTACGTGGATTTAGGCAGCAATGCAATGAAAACGAAAGGCTTAGGAATGGCGTGCAGGTTGCACCCGTGAGGATGTGGGGGACGCGAGCCGAGGATCCCTTTAGGGGATTGAGGGCTGGGCCGGTTCGCTTGTCCCCCTTTTCTTCCTTCCGATTTGGCCAGACACACCAGGGCCGAAAAACCGATAAAATTCAAAAATCACTAAATCAGGAATTAGCCGCCGGCGCTTAGTTTGCGCGCGGCAGTTTAAGGCTAGAAGTATCTAGACGCGCGCTAGCGCCAGAGGCGGGTGGAATAGTCGCTCATGGTCATGAACAGCATGATGGCCAACCAGAACACCGAGGCGATGATCACGAGTTGGGTGCGCTTGGGGCTGTATTTGCCATGCATGAAGAAGAGAACAACGAGCGAGGCTTTGAAGACGGCGATAGTGAGAGCGACAATGACGTTGAGGCCGGAGAAATATTGATTGAGATCAACTTCGGCGGCGAACACGGTGAGGATGGTGCAAACCATGAGAGTGCCGAAGATAAGCAAATAGAGTTTCGGTGAAACGATGTGATGTTCCGACACGCGCCGGCCTTTCTCGACTCAGGGTCAGTGACGATCGATCAAATACAACAAGGGAAACAGGAAAATCCAGACGATGTCGACGAAGTGCCAATAGAGGCCGATATTTTCCACCGGAGTGTTGTACTCCGGGGTGAAACGGCCCTTGGCGGATTCCCTAATCAGCCAGATGAGAAGGCCGGCGCCCACGATCATGTGCAGGGCGTGCAGTCCGGTCATGCCGAAATAGAGGGAGAAGAAAAGCTGGGTGTGGGCGTTGGTGGCGGCGTCGGCACCCGGTTCGAAGTTAAAGTTCCAGCCCGGAATGTGGTGCTCGACATACTTGTCATGATATTCGATGGACTTGATGCCGAGAAAAACGGTGCCGAGGACCAGGGTGGCGACGAGGAACCAGATGAGGGCCTTTTTCCTGCCGGCTTGCGAGGCCCAGACGGACATGGCCATGGTCAAGCTGCTGGCGATGAGGACAACGGTGTTGATGGCACCCCAGGACAAACGGATGGTCTTGCTGGCTTCGCTAAAAATGTCGGGATAGGTGGAGCGGTTGAGGGTGTAAGTCATGAACAAGCCACCGAAGAAAAGGACTTCGGTGGAAAGGAAGATCCACATACCGAGCGAAGCGGTTTCCCGCTGCTGCTCCAACGTTTTATATTGTCCGAACAGTTCTCCGGTGCGATGCACGCGGGGCTCCTCTAAAGTTTAGTCATCTCCGTGCGCGAGAGACGGCGCACCTTTTGTTGCCAGACCAAGATCCGGGCGATTCTCGAAGTCGTACGGCTCCCAGGCAACTTCGGGGGTGACATCGAAATTTTCCGTGAGCGGCGGCGATGCGGTTTGCCACTCGAGACCGGTGGCCGGCCAGGGGTTGGGACCGGCAACGGCGCCGTAGCGCATGGACCAGGTCAAGTAAATCATGGGCAGTAAATAGCCCAGGGCGAGAATGGAAGCCCCGGCGGTGGACATCACGTTGAGCACCTGGAATTCCGGCGGATAGCTGGAATAGCGGCGGGGCATGCCGAGATAGCCAAGAATAAATTGCGGGAAGAAAGTGAGATTGAAGCCCAGGAACAGGGTGACGGCGGCGATACGGGCGAGAAATTCCGGATAGAGCTTGCCGGTGATCTTGGGCCACCAGAAATGGAGACCTCCGACGTAACCCATCACGGCGCCGCCGACCATGATGTAGTGGAAATGGGCGATGACGAAATAGGTGTCATGGAGATGAATGTCCAGACCGAGGCAGGCGAGGAACAGACCGGTGAGGCCACCGATGAGGAACAGGCCGATGAAGCCGAGGGCATACAGCATGGGCGTGTCGTAGGAGATGGAGCCTTTATAGAGAGTGGAGGCCCAATTGAAGACCTTGACCGCCGAAGGGATAGCGACGAGATAGCTGAGCAAGGAAAAGGTGAGCGCGGCATAGGTGGATTCGCCGGTCAGAAACATGTGGTGAGCCCATACGAAGAAGCCGATGACGGCGATGGCGATACTGGAGCCGGCGATAAAGGAGTAGCCGAAGATCGGCTTGCGGGCGAAAGTAGGGATGATCTCGCTGATCACGCCCATGGCCGGCAAAATCATGATGTACACGGCCGGATGAGAATAGAACCAGAAGAGATGCTGAAAGAGGATGGGGTCGCCGCCAAGAGCGGGATTGAAGAAGCCCAGGTGAAACATGCGCTCGAGGCCGGCCAGCAACAAAGTGATGGCGATAACCGGGGTACCGAGGATGAAGATGATGCTGGTGGCGTATTGGGCCCAAACAAAGAGGGGCAAGCGGAACCAGGTCATGCCGGGCGCACGCATGGTGTGCACGGTGACGATAAAGTTCAAACCGGTGAGGATGGAGGAAAAGCCGTTGATGAAAACACCGAGGACGGCAGGAGTGACCGCGGAATTGGAATAAACGCTGCTCAGCGGGGTGTAAAAGGTCCAGCCGGTGTCCAGGCCGCCGGTGGAGAAGGAGTAGAGAACGAAGGAGCCGCCAACCAGGTAGATGTACCAGCTCAAGAGGTTGATTTTGGGAAAGGCCAGATCCTTGGCACCGATCATGATGGGCAAGAGGAAATTGCCCAAGACGGCGGGAATGGAAGGAATCAGGAAGAAGAAGATCATGGCCACGCCGTGCATGGTGAACAGCTTGTTGTAGGTTTCCGGGGTGACCAGGAAGCCCTTGGGGGTAAGCAGATGGATGCGGATCATGGTGGCAAACGCACCGCCCACGAAAAAGAAAAAGGTGACCGAAGCGAGATAGAGCAAGGCGATGCGCTTGTGGTCGGTGGTGAGAAGCCACGAACGGATACCGTAGGTGGCGTTGAGATAATGCTCGCGCGGCATCTGGTTGACCGCTGTAGATGTGGTGCTCATAACTTATTTTTTCCCCGTGGCCGGCGCAATTCCGGCGCCCTGAGCGGGAACCGGTTGCGACTGCAAAGACTTTACGTATGCGGTCAGATCGATAATCTGCTCCTCGGTCAGTTGCCCCTGGAAACTGGGCATCAAAGGCTGATAGCCGGCAACGATTTTGGCTTGGGGCGAGAGAATGGACTCGCGGATGTAAGCATCATCGGCGGTAACGGTGGAACCATCGGCCAAGAGGACCGGGGCGCCATAAACACCGTTCAGGGAAGGTGCGCGGCCGGTGCCATTGGAAACGTGACAGGTAGCGCAAGCCTTTTCAGCAAAGAGTTTTTCGCCGGCGATGACAGGATTGGCGGAGGCGTTGGAGGAGCCGGAGAGCCACGCGGCGTAGTCCATAGGCTCCATTACGGTGACCCAGCCGCCCATCAGGGCGTGATTTGTGCCGCAATACTGCTGGCAGAAGAAATGGTATCGCCCGGCCCTGGTGGGACGGAACCACATAGTGTTGTAGTGACCGGGAACGACGTCCATTTTGACGCGGAAAGCGGGGACGGAAAAATCGTGAATGACGTCTTCGCTGGCAAGGATGAGCTTAACGTCGCGGCCGACCGGAACGTGGAGTTCATTGATTTCACGCAAGCCGGTGGGTTGCTGAACCTTCCACATCCACTGCTTGCCGATCACGTAGATGTCGAGGGTGTCCAAGGGCGCGCGGCGATAATCGACATAGACCACCGCGCCCCAACCGAACATGGTCAGAGACAGGAACAAGGGAACCGCGATCCAGGCAGTCTCCAGACGCATATCGCCGTGGATGGGCACGCCAACTTCTCCGGCATGCTTGCGCCGGTACTTAAAAAAGAAATAGATGATCGCAGCGGTGACGGCCACAGCAAAGAAGAGGCAGATGGCGGTGATGTAGGCCATCAAGGCATCGACGCTGCCAGCGAAGTTGGAGGCTTGCTGCGGATACAATGGAAAATCCGACTGCACGGTCTTAGTGTGCTCCTTGTTCCGAGCCACCGTGAAGCGGTGGACGCGAAATGGCTGAGGCCGCGCGAAGATCCCGGCGGCGGAAAAGCAGAATACCCGCGACGATGGTAAAGATGGTCAAGAGTCCGCCCAAACGGACAATTCTAAGGATGGTGGCGCTGTAGCGGGCGGTTTCCGGATTGTATTGAAAGCAAAAAAGCAGGAGATGATCGATGGGCGTTCCGATTTTGCCGGCGGAAGCATCGACCAGGCCTAAACGCACATCGCGGGAGGGATACTCGACACCGTAGAAGTAGCGCGAAATGCGTCCATCGGGAGTGATCAGCATGATGCCGCTGGCGTGGGCGAAGAGGTTGGCGTGCTGGTCGAAGGAGTAGCGAAAATTGGCGGCGGCGGTGAGGGCGTGCACTGCGTCCTCTTTTCCGGTCAGGAAATGCCAACCGGGAGCAGTTTCCGGGCGGCCGAAGCGGGACAAAGCGGCAGCTTTTTTCCTGGCGGCCATGTCCGGAGTTTCGCGGGTATCGAAACTGACAAAAATAACTTCGTAATCGCGGGCGGGGTTGAACGAGAGCATTTTCAGGGAGCCGACCACACCCATTTCAACCTGATTGCAGAGCATGGGGCAGCCATAATAGACCAGGGCGAGAACGACCGGCTTGCGGCCGAAATACTCGCGCAGCTGCACATCACGACCGGATTCATCGAGGAAATGGAGGTCCAACGGTAATTGGGCGTTAAGCTGGGGCTCGAAACCGACGTTCTGGAGCTGAGCAGGCAAGCCGGAGGAGGACTTGCCGACGTTACTCGGAATCGTCTGCGCGGGCGCGGCCGCGGAAAGAGCCAGCAGCGCGACGATTCCGATGATAGGGCGAATGCAGTTCATAAGATTATTTCTTCTTCTTTTCCGTTGCGGGCGCGGGCGGAGCGGGTAATCCCTTGCCGGCAATAATTTTCATGGCGTCTTCGACGGGAATCTGGGCGATGCCGCTATTTTGATCGATCCAGCCCGCTTTTTCATTGGCTTCCGTATCTTCGCGCATTTTCTGGCGTAAGTCCGATTGCGGATCGATGTTGTGGCCGGGAACACCTTGCAAGCGAGGCTCGGGCGGCAGGGTCCGGTAATCCTTGCCCATTTCCATGCGGACCGGGGGAGGAAGAGTTTCGGAATCGGCGGCGAGCTTTTCCGTGGCGCGCAGAACGAAGACGCAAACTACGTAGGAGAGAACGACGGCGGCAGCCAGCACCGCCAGATAGGCATAAATGGTGCGGGCCTTGACGTCGCGAGTCTCAAACGAGACGGTATCGTGCTGGGGGCGCGCGCCGGCAGGGTGAGCGGAGTTGTGGGACTCAGTGCTCATGATTTGCAATGGCCTCCGCAAGTTTTGGATCGCCGACGGGAAGCACAGGGAGCTGCTTCAAGTTTCCGGCGAAGAAAAAGAACCACAAGCCACCGGCGGCAAGCACAGCGGCAAGATCCCAGACGGTGGGCAGGGCGGTGTGGGTGAATTCCGGGCGGGTGTACCAGAACAGGTCGACCAGGCGCATGAGGATCAGCCAAATCGCCACGCCGGGAAGAAGCCGGGGATTGCGCTTGAGGTCGCGGGAAAGCAGCAAGAAGAACGGAACAAAGAAATGAAAGACGAGCACGATGACGGCAACCACTCCCCACTGGCTGTGCAGGCGGGAATAGTAAAAGCTGATTTCCTCGGGCTGATTGCCGGACCAGATGATGAGCAACTGCGAAAACTGGAAATAAGCCCAAAGCATCACAAAAGCGAGCAACAGCTTGCCCAGGTCGTGAATGTGGCGGAGCTGAAGAACACCGGAGAGCGGGCCGGAGCGGGCCAGCAGCACCACGATGGCAATCATCAGCGACATGGAAGAAATGAGCTGGCCGGCGACGAACAAGAAACCATAGATGGTGGATGCCCAATGCGGGGAGAGGGACATGACCCAATCGATGGCGGCGAAAGTCATTACAAAAACGTAGAGGATGATGCCGGGGCCGGCCAGCGTCTTGAAGCGGCGGGGGACGGCATTGTTCTCGGGATTGGCGTCCTGCTCGCGGGACCAGCGATTAAAGAGGAAAACGAGAACGCCCCAAACGATAAAGTACAAAACGGCGCGGATGCGGAAGCCGTTTTGGGTGAGATAGGAGCGTTGAAATTCGGAGAGAGCGCCTTCGCCGGAGGGCGGGGCGTTGAGCCATGCGGCGTAGAGATACTTCATACCAAAAAGGATGGGCACGAACAGGACCGCGACGAGAGCGAGAACGCGGGTGGCGGACTCCAAAGGGCGGCGAATGATGATGCCCCAATTGCCGCCGGTCAGGTGCTGCAGCATCAGGAGGCCGAGAGAACCCAAGGAGAGGCCCAAAACAAACATGAAAGCCAGAAGGTAGGACGGGAAAAAGCGGCCGGGGGACTTGACGACGCCAATGACGCAAATCACCAGGCCGATGACGGCAGCGAGGAGCGCACGCTGGCGGAAACGGTCGATGCTGTCGGGCGCTTTGTAATCCTGCGCGGTCATTCGGTCTTTCCTCCGGGCGCGCCCGGGCCCGGCTGGCTGGCCGCGGGCGGATGCAAAACTTTTTCGCGCACATCGGGCGGCAACTCCGAAACCTTGGCATTGCGGCTCAACTGCAGGGCGCGCACGTAAGCAACGACAGCCCAGCGATCACGCGGCGGCAGTTGCGCGGAATAACCAAGCATAGCGCCGAAACCATTGGTGATGACGTCATAGATGTAGCCGTTGGGAACCTGGCGCAGACGATCCTGGTGGTAGGAAGGCGGATGTTTCATACCGCGCATGGCCACCATACCGTTGCCGTCGCCTTGCAGGCCGTGGCAAGGCGTGCAAAAAATCTGGTAGCGATCCTGTCCGCGTTGGAGCAGCTCCAGATTCACCGGCAGCGGGAAAGTGTTCGATTCTTTTGTAGAGGCCATTTCGTCTTCGGCCAGGGAGCCGCGTGCGACGGTATTCTCCACTAGCGGCCGAGCGGAACGCCGATCGGTAAAGAAATCGGAAGGCGATAGCGGGCGGTTCTTGGGCTGCAAGGCCATGTCCTGCTTAAGGCTGCATCCGGCGAGCAGGAAGGAGGCGGCCAATGCGAAACGAAGCAGCGAGGAGCTAGTCATCTTCGACCTCGCTGACATTGGAGGCGGCAAGTCCCTTAAGAAAGCGCGATGAATCGGCGACACTGAATTTGGGATCGCGGGCCTCGATACAGAGGAAGAAACGGTCGCTGGTGGCGTGCCTGGCGAAGCGGTCTACGTTAAAGAGCGGATGATGCGGACGCGGCAAACCGTTGAGGGCCAGCATGCCGAAAACTGCGGAAAGCGAAGCACCGAGGACGGTCAGCTCAAAGGTAACGGGAATGAAGGCCGGCCAACTATTCAGGGAGCGGCCGCCAATGTTTTCAGGGTAAGCGATCACCGACACCCAATACTGAAAGAAAAATCCACCCAGGCCGCCGAGCAGCCCGCCTATCAGGGTAATCAGAGGAACGGCGTTGCGCTTCAAGCCGATCGCTTCGGACAGGCCTTCCACGGGGAAAGGGGCATAGGCCTCAAAGCAATGGTAGCCAGCGAGGCGAGTCTTCTCCGCCGCGCGGATGAGCTCATCGGCGGTTTCAAATTCGCCAACCACTCCGTAGGTGTGTGAGCGGTGCTCCATTACTCCTGCTCCCCGGAAGTGTGCCGCACCAGTTCGCGCATTTCGGCGATGGAGATGGCGGGCAGCACGCGGACAAACAGGAACAACAGCATGGTAAACAATCCCAAGGTCCCGGCGAAGGTGGCGTAATCCCAGACGGTGGCGGAGAACCGGCCCCAGGCGGAAGGCATAAAGTCGCGAGTGAGGCTGATGACCACAATGACGAAGCGCTCCAGCCACATGCCGGTATTGATGACCAGGGACATAAGGAAGAGAGCGGGAATGTTGTTGCGCACTTTGCGGAACCACAGAAGTTGGGGCGTCAAAATGTTGCAGAAAATGAGCGCATAGTAAAAGCGGCTGTAGGGGCCGTGGAAGCGCATCTGGGTGAGGTACAAGTCGAATTTATTGCCGCTGTAAATCGACATGAAATATTCGTAGAAGTAGCCGTACGCGACGATCAGGCCGGTGGCGAGCATGACCTTGGCCATGTTCTCGAGGTGGTGCATGGTGATGAAATCCTCGAGGTCGTAAGCCTTGCGCAGAGGAATGGCGATGGTGAGCACCATGGCGAAACCGGAGTAGATGGCGCCGGCAACGAAATAGGGCGGGAAGATGGTGGTATGCCAGCCGGGAACGATGGCGATAGCGAAATCGAAGCTCACCACGGTGTGCACGGAGAGGACGAGCGGAGTGGCCAGGCCGGCGAGAAGCAGATATGCGGATTGATAGCGTTGCCAATGACGCGCGGAACCGCGCCAGCCCATGGCCAGCATGCCGTAAACGATCTGCATGGGCTTGGTGATCGCGCGGTCGCGGAGGGTGGCCAAGTCCGGTATCAGGCCCACGAACCAGAAGAGCAGAGAAACGGTGCCGTAGGTGGAGACCGCGAAAACGTCCCAGATCAGCGGGCTGCGGAATTGCGGCCACAGATACATGGTGCTGGGATAGGGAAACATGTAGTAGGCCATCCACGGACGGCCGGTGTGGATGAGCGGGAACAAGCCAGCGCAGGCCACGGCGAAGAGGGTCATGGCTTCGGCGAAGCGATTGATGGAAGTTCGCCACTGCTGGTTCAAGAGAAAGAGAATCGCGGAAATCAGCGTGCCGGCGTGGCCGATACCGATCCACCAGACGAAATTGACGATGGCGAAGCCCCAGCCTACCGGGATGTTGATGCCCCAAATGCCGGTGCCCTTGGTGATCAGCCAGGCGACGGCGACAGTGAGCATCATTACCGCGCCAAATGCGACGGTGAAGCCCGCGACCCAACCGAGAGAGGTGGGACGGGTGAGGACGATGGCGCTGATCTTGTCGGTGACGGAGGCGTACGTGTGGCCCGGCTCGATAACCGGCGAAACCGGGTAGACGTCCTCGGAATTGGAAGGCGGGCGGGTGCTCATGCCTGCTCCATCTCCGGATTGGGGTTGCGCACGGCGGCCAGATAAGTGGTGCGCGGACGGGTATTCAGTTCGCCGAGAACGTTGTAATTGCGCTGCTGGGCCTTGAGCTTGGCCACGCGGGTGTTGGGATCATTGGCGTTGCCAAAAATGATGGCTTCGGAGGGGCAAGACGCCTGGCAGGCGGTGACGATTTCACCGTCGCGAATGGGGCGATTCTGCTTTTCGGCTTCGATGCGCGCGTTGTTAATACGCTGCACACAGTAGGTGCACTTTTCCATGACGCCGCGGCTGCGCACGGTTACTTCCGGGTTGCGCATCAGCTTCAGCTGCGGAGTCTCCCAATCCTGGAAGCGCAGGAAATTGAAGCGGCGCACTTTGTAGGGGCAGTTGTTGGAGCAATAGCGGGTGCCGACGCAGCGGTTGTAGACCATGTCGTTCAGGCCTTCGGCGCTGTGCACGGTGGCGCCGACCGGGCAGACCTGTTCGCAAGGCGCATTCTCGCATTGCATGCAAGGGACCGGTTGGAAGAACGTTTCGGGATTGGCCAGGGCATCGTTCTGATCGGTGCGTGCATCGTTGGTGCCGGTATCGGCGTTGTAGTAGCGGTCGATGCGAATCCAATGCATTTCGCGACCGCGCAGGACCTGGTCTTTGCCAACGACGGGAATATTGTTTTCCGCGACGCAAGCAACGACGCAGGCATTGCAGCCGTTGCAATGATTGAGATCAATGGCCATGCCCCAGGCGTAGCCGGGATACTTGAACTCCTGGTACAGCGAAAAAGTTTTGGGAGGGGTCTCGTCGTGTTCGTGAGCGAAGCCGGGATTCTTCTTATATTCCTCAAGCGTTCCGGTGCTGAGGATCTTGCGCCCTTCCATATTGAAGTGGTATTGGGTGCAAGCCAGGGAATACTCGTCTCCGGTTTTCTTGATGGATTCAGCGCCGGCAGTGGCGCGCCACAGGGCAGTGGAAGTACGAACCGCGTAAGCGTCGAACCCTTTGTTGGTCCCGGTATAGCCGGCTTTTTTCCTTCCGTAGCCGAGGGGGAGGACCACGACGCCTTCCGCTTGACCCGGCATGATCCAGCCGGCAGCGGTTACTTTGCTGTTGGACAGCGCGATATCGATAACCGTCGATACGACCTGGCCGTGCTCGCCGCCGCGGGCAGCGACGGTATGAGTGACGCCGAGATTCCAGGAGGTGCTGGGGCCGAGGAGCGCGGCATTGTCCCAGACGAGCTTGGTGACCGGCTTGGGCAATTCCTGCAACCAGCCGTTATTGGCGAAGCGTCCGTCATGGACGGTCGGGTCAGGCCGGAAGAGGAATTCGAGTTCGCCGGGATTCGGCGCGGGAATCGGGGGCAAGCTGGCGGCGCTGAACCTGGGCGAGAGGCCGAGTGGAGAGTAGGCGGTGTTCGCCACCACGCCGTCATTGAGGGTTTTGCGCCAGAATTTTTCGAAATCGCCGCCGGGATTGGCCGCTTTGAGGCGATTGCGCACCGCGTCATAAGCGCTGAGACCGGGTTTGTCACTGAACGCGGCGAGCACTTCCTGGGCCGAGTGCGTTTGGTACAACGGAGCGATCAGCGGCTGGATCACGCTTACCGTGCCGTCGAAGCAGCGCGCATCTCCCCACGCTTCAAGGTAATGGGATTCCGCCACATGCCATTGGCAATAGCCGGAAGTCTCGTCGAAGTGCGAGCTGAGGTGCACGGTGTGAGCAACTTTGCTCAGCTTGGAGGTGAAATCGAAATCGTGAGGCGCATCATAGACGGGATTGCCGCTGAGGATCAGGAGGGTGTTGACCTGGCCGGCATCCATCTCGGCGCAGAGTTCGCGCATGGATTCGAGGTTATTGACCGGATTGGCTTCCACCGGTTCGGTGTAATAGAGGGCGTTGCCGATATTGCCCAGCGCGGCATTGATGGCGTGAACGAGGGCGTGCACTTCAGCCGGCTGTTGTTCGCCTGCTACCACCAGGGAACGGTGTGAATTCTTCTGCAGATCCTTAAGGGCCGCATCGAGCCATTTTTCAGCAGCGGCAGGCAGGATCCCGCTGCCGCCCAGGCCCAACTTGGAGGCCAGCGCGCGCGCGAACTGCTCGATTTCAAAGAAGCGGAGGGGCAAGCGATGATCGGCGCTGGAGCCAGTGACGGAAGGAGTCGGCTCGACGACATACAGGCGGTTCATCGCGCTGGAGGTTTCGGTGAATTCGTCGAGCTTGCGCCGGCGGTAGAAATCCTTCATGTAACGAACGTGTCCGGGAGCACTGGCCAGGAAATCGGAGTCGAGCGACAGGATCACATCGGCTTTATCCGGGCGGTACACGGTGTTGACGTAACGGCCAAAGGCCAGCTTGGCGCCTTCACGCACGCCATCGCTCCCGGCAGGCTCCCACTGGTGCCACTTGGCCTGCGGATATAGCTTCAGGAGGTATTGCAACTGCTCGGCAACGCTTGGTGAAGCGACGGTTCCGGTGAGAATGCGGAAGCCGGCGCCGTTGGCGGCTTTGATTTCGGCAGCCATGGCCTGCGCGGCGTCCAGGAAAGCGGACCAGGTGCGAATCTCGCCCACAAACGTGGCGGTTTGCGCACGATCGGGGTCGTACAAATTCAGAATGGAAGCCTGGGTGATCGCATCGGTGGCCCCGAGGCTGGCCGGGTGATCCGGATTGCCTTCGATTTTGGTGGGGCGTCCTTCATGGCTTTCCACCAGAACTCCGACGGCATCGGCGCCGAAGGGCATGGCGGTGGCGAAGAATAACGGCTTGCCCAGAACCATGCCGTCAGGTTGCTTCACATACGGCACAATTTGGGTTTGTTCGTTGGACTTGCAGCCCGCCAGGCCGGCAAAAGCCAGAGAAGCGGCCATCAATTTAAGGAAATCGCGGCGATCGACAGATTCGTCCCATTCCGAAGCCTGGCGCGGGAATTCGCGGTGAAGTAAGTCCTCGAAGTGAGGATCTCCGGCTAGCTCTTCGATGGTGCGCCAATACTGCGGGCCGCTCTTGGACTGCAGCTTCGCGCGTACTGCCGCCAAGTCCAGCGGATGCTCACGCACCGTCAAATCGCCGGACTGTTCGTCCTGGTGCGAATCCTGCTCGTGCGCTTCATTTAGGTGCATGGAACCGTCGATGTCGTGATCGCTCATACCGTCCGCTATCGGTGACATGTCGAACAGCTTTGGAGCTGCGCAACACTTTGAATCTGATATTCCGCCGCCAGACGCTTGCCGGCTTCCTTCTGATCCGCGGGCGCTTTCCAGTCCATATTGAAAACCTGATCGCGCGGACGCAAAACTGCCTGCGGATTACGGTGACAGTCGAGGCACCATTGCATCAGCAAGGGCGCGGCCTGAAAAACCAGGGGCATCTGATTGACCTGCCCGTGGCAAGTGGAACAGCCCACACCTTTGTTGATGTGGATGCTGTGATTGAAATAGACGTAGTCCGCCAGGCGATGAACACGAACCCACTCGATGGATTTATCAGTACGATAACTTTCGCGAACTGGCTCCAGGTAACCGGCGTTGTTGAAAAGGACGGAATGGCAATTCATGCAGGTTTTGGTGGGGGGAACGCCGGCGGTGGCGGAAGTTTCCACGCCGGTGTGACAGTAACGGCAATCGATTCCGTCGTCTCCCACATGGTGCTTGTGACTGAATTGGATGGGCTGCTCGCGAGTTATGTTTTGGTTGGTCAAATAAGGAGCGCGAGCCAGACCCATGACGGCCCCCAGCGCCAGGGCCGCCAACAAAGCACCAAAAAAGACACTGAACTTGGCGATAAAATTCGTACTGCGGTGAAAAATCTGGGCCATGTCAATTTTGCACTGTTACGGTGACCGCGAAATAAAGGAGAGGCAACTGGCGTCCACCCTGTCCTGACCGGGAGTGCAAGCCCGAGTCGTGATTGACGCGATAGTTTCCAACAAAACATTCGGGAATGCAACTACTCCGCGGTTGCGAAATCGAATTTATTTTGTTTTCGGAGAGTTCCTGGGTGCCACCCATTTGGTTTCGTTCAAAAGCGACGCGGGATCCGTGCCAATTGCGTACCCTGCGTGGCGGACAGGCCACTCCTTTTTCTTTTCCCGCATGGTGGAAGTTTGGCGGCGCCGTGCTATCTTAGAAAAACCCTCCGCCGCTCTCTGTGCGGCGGAGCTTACCTCGTTTGTTTGGCTGTAATTTGGCCGCTACCGCCGCTGGGGCGTGGTCCAACCGGTAGGACACCACACTGTTAATGTGGATGGTGAAGGTTCGAATCCTTCCGCCCCAGCCAATTTTCCGGTGGTTCCAGGGTTGCGTGCTTTGAAAGCGGGTAAGGCTCTCAAACATTTTACCGCCAGTGCCGCGCCGCAGCCGACTGGGAGTATTTGGCTCTCGCTCGTTCAGCCTACGGTGGTCAACAAAAGAATAGGAATAGAACTATTGAAAGTAGATTTTGATGGCCAGAATGGCCAATAAGATTGCAAATCCCCTGCGCAGGACGGTTTCCGAGAGATGCTGGGCCCAAGCGCCCCCGAAATAAGCACCAGCAGCAAAGCCAATCGCAATTACAGCGGCCAACTTTATGTCTACATTTCCAGCCTTGTAATATTCCCAAAACGCGAAAAAACCAATGGGCAGCAGGAGCACGGCTAATGACGTTCCTTGTGCTTTATGCTGACTCATCTTGTACGCGTACGCTAAAGCTGGGATCAACAGAGCTCCGCCACCGATTCCTACCAAACCCGAAACAATGCCGACAACGATTCCGATCAGCAGTCCAAGGGCAATCAGCATGTGAAGTTTGTCTCCAGCATTGGATTTAGTGTCTTGAACACTCCGTTTCGACGATGGGCCGGTTCCAAGGCATCTTGCCCAGGACGGTGGCCATGAGACACAAATCTGTAATGCCCGCGAAGGCCAGGCCCACACCTACAAGCAATGTCCAAGCGAGGAACCATGGCGACACTGCAAGAGCAAGGATTGCCGAAAGTGCGACCATGACGCCGGCGATGACTCTTACTTGCCGCTCCAGTGCCCAGGGCCTGCGCGCAGCACCTTGGAGCGGGAATCCTGCTTGTTTCCAGGCTTCCGTCCCGCCTTCGAGGATCCCTACATTCTTGAAACCATCGGCCGCCAAGAACTCAGCAGCTTGCAGGCTGCGCTTGCCGCTCTTACACAACAGGACGTAGCTTGCATTGCGATCCCATTTCCCAGCCGCGGCGGGGAGAGTAGAGAGGGGCACGAGTTTTGCTCCGGGTATGGCGCCAGCCGCAAACTCAGGATATTCGCGAACGTCGATCACCACATTGTGATGAGAATCAACCGCTAAGTGTTGCGGTTTTATGCGTTGCATAGTTCCTCCGGCACTTCCTGTTGCTTAGCGCTAACGGCATTTCGCCGCGATGCCTTGTTTTCACTTGACAACTATATTCGCATATGGTTGAATATGTCAAGGGGATTGCGTTGCCGAAAAAGCATCTGCCGCTGAGCGACAAAATGCTGGAGCTGGTGGCCCATCGCTTCCGCATCATGGGCGATGCCACTCGCCTGCGCATCCTGCAATCGCTGGAAAGCGGCGGAAAGAGCGTCAATCAGATTACCCAGCTGCTCACCGCAAACCAGCCTAATATCTCGAAACATTTGCAGGCTCTCCACCATGCGGGCTTGCTGTCGCGGCAGCGTGAAGGGAACAGCATCATTTACTCCGTCGCCGATCCGACGATTTTCAAACTGTGCAACTTGGTTTGTCATAGCGCGAGCGAAACGCTGCTAGCAAATTATTCCGAGCTACTCGAGCAAAAACAAAAGAGAGGTTGAATTAATGTACCTTCACAAGTTCGAAGTCCCGGGGCTGGCCCACAATTCCTATCTTCTCAGTTCCCAGGGAAAGGCGGTGCTGGTCGACCCCAAGCGAGATGTAGATACTTATGTGCAGTACGCCTCCGCTCACAACCTCAGCATTACTCATATCCTCGAAACTCATATACATGCGGATTACGCCTCCGGCGCACGGGAGTTGGCGCAAGCCACCGGGGGCGAACTTTGGCTGAGCGGACATGACCACGGCGAAGAGTATTCCTACGCCTTCCCGCACCACGGATTCCACGATGGCGAAGAACTGAAAGCAGGAAGCATGAGGTTGGCCGCCCTGCACACGCCGGGTCACACTCCCGAGCACTTGTCCTTTGTCGTGTACGATGACCAGCGTTCCTCGGAGGTGCCGATGGCGCTCCTCTCTGGCGATTTTGTGTTCGTGGGGTCACTGGGGCGACCTGATTTGCTCGGAGATGGAGCAAAAAAGCGGCTCGCAAGTGAACTCTTCCGCAGTGTTCACCAGCGGCTAGCGGGGCTACCGGATGGAATTGAACTACATCCGGCGCATGGTGCGGGTTCGCTGTGCGGATCCGGTATGTCGGAGCGACAGCAATCGACGCTTGGGTATGAACGGGCGTGCAATCCATTTTTCAAAGAGCTTTCGGCGGCAGAGTTTGCGCAAAAGATCCTCGGCTCCGTTCCGCCTTTGCCTGATTACTACAAGCGGATGAAGCGGATGAACGCGCAGGGCCCGAAACTGCTTGGAACTATTCCGGGAAATACTTCGATTGGTGTTCAGAGTTTCAAAGAGCATGCCAACCAAACGGACAGCGTGGTTCTGGATCTCCGTCGTCCCGAGGCTTTCGGCGGCGCCCACATTCCAGGTTCGTACAATATCGGGGCCGGCCAGAATCTTTCCATGTGGGCGGCGTGGGTACTTCCTTACGATCGGAGCATTTTTCTGGTTGGCGAGGAGTCGACCGATTATGAACAAGCCGCCCGGTCTCTGGTGAGAGTCGGACTGGATGAAGTACGCGGATATCTCAAGGGTGGAATGGCCGCTTGGATCGAAGCCGGGTTGAACCAGGCTCATATCCCGCAGATATCCGTCGAAGAGCTACACAGCCGCACGGACCGCCCTTTCGTGCTTGATGTTACCAGCGATGGAGAATGGAATTCCGGCCACATCGAAGGAGCCAAACACATCATGGCCGGCGACGTCGCGGAGAACGCAGGAAGCCTTCCTGGCGACCGGGAAATCCATCTCATCTGCGGAAGCGGGTATCGTTCCAGCATCGCTGCCAGCGTCTTGCGGAAGGCAGGCGTAAGCAAAATCGTGAATGTAGTTGGCGGTATGGGTGCGTGGAAGCGGCGCGAGTTTCCGGTGGTAAAGTCGGAGGCGATTTGTACTCATTTATAGAAGTGAGGTCCGTCATAGGTTGCGACGTTCAAATGCTTGAACGGCCGTAACCATGACAATTACAGGTGGCCGGCCGGGAAACTTTATTTATCGTGTGGAAAGAATGGGAACGCCTCAATTTTCAAACCCCTTCCGTCGCGCCCGCTTCTGGTATAGAAAACGTAGAGGCATATACCAGGGTCGACGGAATTGACAAAGTTAAGTTTATTTTTGCCGGTGGAATAAAATTGCCGAGGCACAATGTTCGAGCCAATGAACAAAAGGACCTTTGTCAAACTGCTGGCTATGATCTCCGCAAATCGCGTGATTTCTCCGATGTTGGCCTGGAGCAGCGGCAATCGGCTCACCAACTGGGCCGGCAATCTGGAATACGGCACCGACCGCCTGTATTCCGCGAAATCGCTGGCGCAGATTCAGGCATACGTCAGGAAAGAGAGCAAGCTGAAGGTGCTTGGCACCCGGCATTGCTTCAACGACATAGCGGACAGCAAGAACAACCTGCTGTCGTTGAAAGCGTTGGACCAGGTAGTCGCTGTGGATGCCAAAGCCTCAACCGTGACCGTGCATGCCGGCATTACCTACGGTCAGTTGTCACCTTACCTGCATAGCCACGGCTTCGCGCTGCATAACCTGGCCTCGCTGCCTCACATTTCGGTGGCGGGAGCCTGCAGCACGGCGACGCATGGCTCGGGCGAAAAGAATGGCAACCTGGCGACCGCGGTGTCGGCGCTCGAATTCGTCAATGCCTCCGGCGATGTGATCGCGCTCTCGAAGCAAGGCGATGGCGAGACGTTTCAGGGCGCGGTGGTTGGACTCGGCGCTCTGGGCGTCATCACCAGGATCACTTTGGATCTACAACCGACTTTCCTGATGCGCCAGTACGTATATGAAAATCTTGCGCTCGGCGCGGTAAAAGATCATTTTGATGCCATCGAAGCAAGCGGGTACAGTGTCAGCCTTTTTACCGACTGGCAAAACCAGCGGATGAGCGAAGTGTGGATCAAGAGCCGCGTCGAAGAGGGAAAGCCGTTCGACGCGAAACCAGATTTCTTCGGAGCCAAGCTGGCGGCCAGAAACCTGCACCCTATTGCCGAACTTTCCGCGGAAAACTGCACCGAACAGATGGGCGTTCCGGGCCCGTGGTTTGAAAGGCTGCCGCACTTTCGCATGGGTTTCACGCCCAGCGCCGGCAAAGAACTGCAATCGGAATATTTTGTTCCTCGCCGGCACGCCGTCGAGGCAATTCTGGCGGTGGAGCGATTGCGCGACCAGATCAGCCCGAGCTTGCTGATCTCGGAAATCCGCGCGATTGCCGCCGATAATTTGTGGCTCAGTCCCTGTTACCACCAGGACTGCGTCACGATCCATTTCACCTGGAAACCGGACTGGCCGGCAGTTCGCAAGCTGCTGCCGGTAATCGAAAAAGAACTGGCTCCGTTCAACGGGCGCCCGCACTGGGGAAAATTGTTCAGCGTTTCTCCGGCCACGCTGAAATCTATCTACAAGAAGTTACCGGAGTTTGTCGAATTGGCGGCGAAGTACGATCCGCATGGAAAATTCCGGAACGAATTCCTGAACAAAAATATCTCCAGCAGTTAGCTCCGAGGAATCTAGTTCAGTCCTTCGCAGTGGGCAAGCCGGCATCCATCCAACCCTTCCAGCCGCCGTCCATGGATTCCACGTTGTTGTAACCCATCTTCTGCAAATTCTCGGCCACCAGCGCGGAGCGAAACCCGCCGCCGCAGTACAGAATCAGCTTCGCGCCCGTGTCGGGAATGCGCTGTTCGATGTCGCGCTCGATAATGCCGCGGCCCAGATGCATGGCGTTGGGGAGATGCCCTTTGGCCCACTCGTTATCTTCGCGCACATCGATCAGCAAAAATCGCTCGCCCGCATCCATACGCCGTTTCACGTCGGGCACATTGGTTTCTTTTACGCGCTTCTTGGCGTCCTGAACCAGCTTCAAAAATTGAGGTGAATGTGCCATGACCGCTCCTTGTTGCGCCAAATTCCATACAAAAGCGTAGCACAGGAGCGCACCCCTGCAGAGCGGGGCGCTACGGATTGGGAGTCGCTGCCGCGGTCTTTTGCTCGCCACCCTTTGCCGCCAAAGCGCGGACCAGGTTCACCAGATTCCAGCGCACCTTTTCCGGTACCCGCTCGCCTTCGGGAATCATCTGTTTCTTGCCTTTGGTGATGATGTAAAAGATTTCGCCGTCGGTCATGTTCGCCAGCGTCGCCGGCTCCCGCCAATCGTGCATGGTCAGCTTCATGGACTCCACCACTTCGCCTTTGCCATCGCCTGTGGGCCCGTGGCACATGGCGCAATCGTATCCGAACACCTTGCGGGCCTCGGCCAGGCCCTCCGGCGTGGATTTCACGGGATTTACGCGTGCCGCATCCTCCGCGGAAATCTTGTAATCACCCGCTTTTGGCTTATCGGAGTCCTGCGCGTGTAAACCTATCCAACTAGCGCACGCGGTCGCGAGCAGAACGCTACCCACTAAAAGGAGAGAACGCTTCATATCGCCTCCTCGCACACGCAGCCGAATCGCAGGTTCGGCCGCATTTGTCGCGGATTCTACGCCCGCAAACGGGGCGGCGCCAGTGGAATTGAGATTTTAGTTGTTTACCGGTTTACCAGAGATGAGGTTGCCGGCGGGCGCCCGGCACGCGCCGCGGCGAAGCGCATCGCCGGCCCCCGCGCGAAAACGGCTGGACTCGCGCACCCGGGTGCGCAGCCCGTCAATCAGCTGCGGTATGGGATTATGCGCTGCGCCGCGCACCAAAAAAATCATCAGCGCGGCCTCTCCAGGTGCGTCCACGCTGGAACTGATGCCCACACCCTGGACGCCAGGCTGACTCATTATTTCCTGCGAATGCGCCGCATGCACCTGCTTCGCGCGCGCCAATTCGGCCTCCGAGATCGCGTATACTTCCGGCCCTGCCGCGACCGACCCCGCGATCTGCGCGCTCTCTTCCGCGGTCAACGCCCCGCGCTTTGCGAACAATGTGCCTTCCACAATGCGGGTGCGCACGCCATCGACCTGGGCGGGTAGGTCTTTTCGCGGCTGCCCCGCGGTCACAAAAAAGAGAATCGCCGCTTCGCGCGGATTATCCCGGCTCGCGCCCACGCCAACGGCTTGCACCTCCGGATGGGCCAAGAGTTCGGGGGCATGTGCGTCACGGATCGCGGCGACCTTCTGCATCGCTTCCGGGGACACGCTGGCTTCGGCCTGTGTGTTGCTTGCCGCGGCCGGCTTATTCGGCAGGCTACATCCGATCACCACATGTGCTCCGCCACCCACAAAGGTCATGGCGTTTCCCCCACTCGCAAAAAAGTTCAAGACGTCGCCAACGGGATTGCCCACGGTATCGGTATCCGACCCGGCGTAAAGCAGCGCCACCGGATCGGCCGTGCTCTGCGAAACGATCAGCGAGCCGGAATCGCCTTGCGCGCTGAAACTTCCTCCGTCGACGTCCACCTGGTTGGTGTAATTCACGTCGAACGTCGCGCCCGTGTTGCATCCCTTCTGATACTGCACTGCGTTCACGCTCACGGCCACGGCCAGCACGGTCGAGCACGTTAGCCCTGTCGAGCGCCCGCTCTTGGCCACCCCCATACCCAGCGATGCCGGTATTCCCGTGCCCGCCTTAGGCGGTCCTGGCACAGGAACGCCGTTGCCGTCGACACTGGCGCCCAAGTAAAGGATATTGCCGACTGAATCGACATCACCCGCCACTATTTGCGCGATGGCCGCGTCAATCTTGGGCAGCGGCCCGGTCTCGAGGTTATAGAACGCGCTTAGATTGGCCACCGTCCGAGCTCCCGAAGGGGTGCACGTCGCGGTATCAATCAAACCCGGCTGAATGATGGGATCGCCAAGCTGAGCGATATCGCTGCGCGCCAGAATATGCGTATTGCTTAGCACGTACTGTGTGCCACCACGGGTGACCAGGGAACCCAGCGTTCCGCCGCAACATGTAATTGTATTTGTGCTGGTGCTGGAATCATTGGCGTTTCCACCCGAGGTGCCCAAATTGACGGCCCCGGACTGGAAGTTTTGGTTGGCCGGGGAAATATTGACAGTGGCCGAACCGAAAACAGCACTATTGGTCTGCAAAACCGCACTGACCGTCACTGAGGTGGTAACGCTGCCGCCCTTGCCGTCGGATTTGGTTGGAACGCCAGAAGGCGCAAGGTACAACCCGCTCGTGGAAATGAATCCCGCCGTCTGGTTGCCACCGGCGACGCCGTTGACCTGCCAATTGACCGCCGTGCTCGGCGATCCGTTCACCGATGCGGTGAATTGCTGGGCGCCAAAATTCGCAACCGTCGCCGTACTGGGCGACACGCTCAATGCACCGCTGGAGCCGGCGGCCGTTACGGTAACCGTTGCCGTTGCGGATTTTGTGGCGTCGGCTAGCGAAGTTACCGTCACCATCACCGGCGAAGCACTCGGCGGCGCGGACGGCGCGGTGTACAAACCGGTACTGGAGATGCTGCCGTTCGACGCTCCGCCCGCTACGCTCCAAGTCACACCGGTGTTCGACGTTCCCGTCACCGTATCCGTGAACTGCTGCATTTTCCCAACACTGACGCTGGCGGTAGTGGGAGCAACCGAAACGGAAACGCCCGTCGTGGCCTTGTTCGATGTGCCGGCACAGCCCAAAAACACAGTTGGCAGGAACGAAATCGCAAGACAAAGCGGAACACTCGGAATCGACAAACGTTCCATCAAGATCCTAACTGAAGGGGGGAGGGAACCCCGCCACACGAGCAGGAATAGCAAAGCGGCGGGGACCGCAACTACCCTTGAATTGGACTACGGCCAAGGCTAAAAAGATGCTTGGCAGCGCGGCACGACTCCAGGTGGGTTCAAAACGTTAGAGTTTCCGCAGCCTCATTCCATATCGCGCCAGTTGGGCCCGGCGCAGATCTCCACTTCCAGGGGGACTGCCAGCTTGTATACGTTTTCCATCTCTTCGCGCACCAGCTTGGCAAGTTGTTTCCGTTCGCTTATGGGGGCTTCAAACAGGAGCTCGTCATGGACCTGTAGAATCATCTTGGCTTCCAACATTTCGGCCGCTAAGCGCTTGTCGATCGCGATCATGGCCAATTTGATCAGGTCAGCCGCCGTTCCTTGCAGCGGAGAGTTGAGCGCGGTGCGCTCCGCGAAGTTGCGAATCTGCACTTGCGGAGAAGTGATGTCCGGGATGGGACGAATGCGGCCAAACAGCGTCTTGGCCACTCCTGACTGGCGCGTTTCCATCAACACGTTGCCCAGGTACTGCTTTACTCCCCGGTAGCGCTCGAAGTAGGCGTTGATGAATTGCGCCGCTTCTTTCTGCGCAACGCCGATCTGTTGCGCCAGGCCAAAGGGCGACAGCCCGTAAATAATTCCGTAATTGATCGCTTTCGACGCCCGCCGATGCTCCGCGGTCTGCGCCATGGGGCCGACGCCGAAAACCTCCTGCGCGGTCCGCTCGTGAATGTCCTGACCCGTGCGGAAAGCCTCTAGCAGCACCGGATCATTCGAGAAATGCGCCATGACCCGCAGTTCGATCTGCGAATAATCCGCGCCCAGTAAAATCTTCCCGGGCTCCGCCACGAAAGCGGCGCGGATTTGCCGCCCCAACTCCGTGCGAATTGGTATGTTTTGCAGGTTGGGATCGGAGGAACTCAGGCGCCCGGTGGCCGTGCCGGTCTGCGAGAAGCTGGTGTGCAACCGGTTAGTCGCCCGATTGATCAGCTTGGGCAGCGAATCAACGTAGGTCGATTTCAGCTTGGCGATCTCGCGATACTCGATAATTTTCGCTGGCAGGGGATGCTGTGCCGCCAGGTCTTCCAGAATATCGGCCGCCGTCGAGCGCACCCGTCCGCGCCCCCGCCGTACCGGAGGCTGCAGGTTCAGCTTGTCGAACAAGATTTCCGCCAGCTGCGTCGGCGAATTGACATTGAACTCCGCACCAGCCAGGTCCCAGATTTCTTTCTCCAGCCGGCGCACTTCCGTTTCCATGGACACGGACATCGTGTCCAGCGCCTTCGGATCGACGCGAATACCGGCTCGCTCGATCTCCGCCAGCACCCCGGCAACCGGCAGATCGATGTTTTCGTAAACGCTTCTCAGTTCCTGGGCATCCATCTGCGCGCTGAGTGCAGGCGCCAGTCGCTGCAGATAGTCGGCACGCTCGCCCGGAGCGCCACTGAGCATGGCGTTGAATTGCCGCATCACAACGTCGGCGAAATTGTGGTTGGCAGTCGTCGGACGCAGCAAATAGGAATAAATCTGCGTGGCGTGCCGGATATTTGCCACTTTGCCGCCCAGGATTTGCAGCAGCTTCGGATCGTGCACGATCTTCGGCCGCTTGGCGTCCGCGAGCAATGCCGACAACATCTCCAGCGCTTCGCCCTTTTCGTCCGGCCAGACCGAACGGCCCTGGCCTGCTTTGGACGACACTTCGATGGAAGCGATGCGCGTGCCAAAACCTTCTGCCTCGCGCTCGCCAGTTTCCAAGTTCAGCCACAGGGACACAGCCTGCCCCGCCGGCACCTTTGCCAGGTAGTCGCGAAAATCCGCCGCTGACGCGAATTGCGCATAGTCCGTTTGCACAATCGGCTCCGCGCTGGCCACCGCCGAGGCCGCCACCGCCTCCGATCCCAGTTCGCGCAACAGCGAATTGAATCCCAGTTCGCGGTACAGCGCGGACAGCGCCGGCACATCCGGCTCGCTCCGCTGCAACCTCTTTAGGTCCAATTCCACCGGCACCTGCGTCGCCAGTGTAGCCAGTTGCTTGGAGAGCAGCACTTGCTCGCGCTGCTGCTGTAGCGCCTCCCGGTAACGCTTGTTGGAAACTTCCGCCGCGTGCTCCAGCGCGTTTTCCACGCTGCCGTATTTTTGGATCAACTCCGTCGCGCCCTTCTCGCCGATTCCTTTCGCGCCGGGAATATTGTCGATGGTGTCGCCCATCAGCGACATTACATCCACCACCTTCTCCGGAGGCACGCCCAGGATTTCCTGCACCCGCGCCGCATCCACAATTACGTCGCTTTTGGATCCGCCCGGGCCGGTGCGCAACACGCGCACATTCCCGTCCACTAACTGCATCATGTCTTTGTCATTGGTGATCAACAGCACATCCAGGTTTTCTTTCGCCGCTTTCTGCGCCAGGCACCCGATGATGTCATCCGCCTCATAGCCGTCCAGCTCCAAAATAGGGAGCCGCATCGCTTCGCAAAGGCGCCGTACGTACGGCAATTGCATTGAGAGTTCGTCCGGCATAGGCTCCCGTTTAGCCTTGTATTTCTCGAAAAGCTTGTCGCGGAAGGTCGGCTGCCGGGTATCAAATACGATCCCCACGTAATCCGGTTGATAGTCTTTCAACAGCCGCCTCAGGATGTTGTTGAACAGAAAGGGAACCTTGGTGGGAATGCCGGAGGGCGCATTCATGCGGTTCATCGGTGCAAAAAACGCCCGGTACACGTGCGCCATGGCGTCTACCAGGAACAACTTCTTGCGCGCAGCCGCACCTGGCAGCGTGAGCCTTGGATGCGATGAGGCCATCCAGCCGAGTATAGCAAAGCGCCACGATGAGCCCTGCGCCGCGAAAAAAAGAGGGGCGCCTCTCACCGCCTCTCACCGCGCCCCTCCAACGTCCGGCCTTGTTTTTCTGCTTACCTGCTGCTAGGCGCTGCAGTTGCACTTTGCGGCTGTACTGTCAGCAGCAGACGCGTGCCCCCGTCAAGGTGCACATTTTTCGCGCTCGAAGTAAGCACCGCCCCGTTCTCATTGGCGTTCAGGCGCACTCCCTGTAATCCATAAACTCCACGCGTGTTCGCGGACAAAGGTCCGGCGAAATTCGAATCTCCGCCACCCGCTGCGTTCGGATCGGTCCCCGGGTATGGTTGCGTGGCCGGGGTGCTCTCGGGTCGCGCTCCCCTGCTGCCCGACATGCTTGGATTCCCCGACATGCCTGGATTGTTCGTAGGAGCGCCCGCTCCCGCGGTAGTAGTTGTGGGACCGGCGTCGGCTCCAAAGGCAGAGGCCTCCCGCGAAGGCGCCGCTACAGCCTGCACTAGCGCGTTAGTGAGCGGCATTTCCTGCCCGCCCTTCAACATAGCCTTGTCAAACTGGAAGGCCAGCAGCGCCTGATCTTGCCCATGGGATCGCACCGACGCCTGCGTCACGTGTCCGATCAACTTTGTTCCGTTCGGCAGAATGGTTCTTCCGTCCGCGGATTTCACTGCCTCCGTTATGTGCGCGGTGATTTGCGCCCCCGGCTTCGCTTTTTTGGAGTCGATCGACGAGTTCAGCTCCGCATTGATCGCCGTGCCCGCAGCAAGCGACGGATCGCTGCTGCCGGTTACCGCAGGCGTTTGCGCCCCAGCGCCGACTGCGCAAAACAAACCGACGACCCATGCGGCAATTAAAGAGTTCATGAGACGAACCTCCCCTAAATCTTTGTCGTATGGTGGGTGGGACTTTGGCTGGTGTGCTGCTTACGGGTTGGGCAGAATGTCGTTGAGATCCGTGTTCGGCGTCGCATCCATGTCCGCGGGGGGCGGCGGTTGAACCACGAGCAGCAGGCGGGTGCCGCCATCCAGATGCATGTGCTTTTTCGCGGAGAGCAAAACTGTGCCGCGGGACCCTTCCGACGTTGGCGTATATACCTTCACATCCGGCCGCCCAAAGGCTCCCTTGCTGTCCGGTGTGAACATCCCATCCGAATTCAATTCGCCTTCCGCAGCGGGTGCCGCGAACAGTGGCGGACGCAATCCGCGCCGTGGCGTATCGTAAACAGTGGAAACAATTAGCGTGTCACTCGTCGCTGTTGTTGATGCCGGCTCGACACCTTCCGGCACAGTCTCGGTTGAGGGGTTGGCCGTCTCCGCGGTCCCCGCCTCTTTAGCGTCTTCGGTATCGGACTGCGGCACGGTCGTGCCTACAGCCAGTGCCTGAATTCCTGCATTCAGAATGACTTCCTGCCCGTCCTTCAGCAGCGCCTTGTCAAATTGTACGAATAGAGCCGATCCCGCCCGCCCGTGCCCGCCAGAGGTCGCTCGCACCACGTGCCCAATCACTTTGGTACCCTTCGGAAACACCACCGTGCGCTGATAGCTGACATCCTCCGCCACTTCGGCGGTAATCGTATCCCCTGGACGAGCCCTTCGCGTGTCCAGCCCCTCGCTCAAAACTGCGTTAAACGCCGTGCCCACACTCAGCGGCGCGGTGACGGGAGCAGGGGGCGTATCTTTCGCCGCTAACCTTCTCGCTGTCAAATCCAACTCAGGTCCCTGGGCCGCACCCGCGCTCGGAATCAGGAACGCGCCCGCTGCCAGTACAACCACGGCAAACTTCCTCATGACGCGTCCTCCTCTCTGGGTTTTCACCGAAAATACACGCAAGCGGGTAGAACTGGCGCAGAGTAGAACTGCACGACCCTAGCCAAACTTAACTACAGGCTTTTCTGGCCCTTAGCGGCAAATTAGCACCAAATGAACTATCCAAATTGAGGTCATAGTACTACAAATCTGCCCGGGCCCTTGCCCAACTTTGATGGCGCAGGGCGGCCGCAGCGCCCTCCTGCAGGTTTGTCTGTACCAAGCCTTAGCCCCTTGTGGTCTACACGACTCCCAGAGATTTCCCAACTTCAGCCAAAGTGTCCGCCGCTTTTAAAAGTTGTTCACGCTTATGCGTGGCGCTGACCATCGCCCGCAGCCGCGCCTTGCCTTCCGCCACCGTTGGATACCCGACCGCCGGGGCATAAACTCCCGCATCGAAAAGCTTCCGCGAAAATTCAAACGCTTTCGCCGCATCCCCCACGTGTATGGGCACAATCGGCGTCTCGCTGACCTTGAACTGAAATCCCCGCTTCTTCAATTCGCGCTTGAAGTACTTCGTGTTGGCCCACAATTTCTTGACCAGCCGCTCGCCCTCCGGCGAATTCAGCAGCGTAAACGCCGCCTGGCAAGCCGCCGCGGTCGCCGGCGGGTGAGAAGTCGAAAACAAAAAGGGTCGCGCCCGCAAATACAAAAAATCGATCAAATCGCGCGAGCCACAAACGTACCCACCCATCGAACCGATCGCCTTGCTCAAGGTACCCACCTGGATGTGTACCCGCCCGTGGCAATTCAAATGATCGATCGTTCCGCGCCCCCCGCGCCCTAGCACTCCCGAAGAATGCGCGTCATCCACCATCATGATGCAGTGGTATTTCTCCGCCAGGTCGCACAGCGCCGGTAGCGGCGCAATATCTCCGTCCATCGAGAACACGCCGTCGGTGATGATCAGCTTGTGCCCGTTCCAAGCCGCGTTTTCTTGCAGGATGCGCTCGCAATCCGCCACATCCTTGTGCTTGAAAACTTTGATCGTGGCTTTCGAAAGCCGCGCGCCGTCAATAATCGACGCATGGTTCAATTCATCCGAAATAATCAGATCTTCCTTGCCCAACACCGCCGAAACCGTCCCCGCATTGGCCGTGAATCCCGATTGAAACACCACACAAGCTTCCACGTTCTTGAAGCGCGCGATTTGCTCCTCCAACTCCATGTGCAGCTTCATCGTCCCGGCAATCGTTCGCACCGCCCCCGCCCCCGCGCCGTACTTCCGCACCGCCTCAATCGCCGCCTTGCGCAGCGCCTTGTGGGTGGTCAGCCCCAGATAATTGTTGGAAGCCAGGTTAATCACTTCGCGCCCATCAATCACGCAAACCGGCTTCTGCTCGCCCTCCAGAACGCGCAGCTTCGGTGCCGTTCCCTTGGCCCGCAACTCTCCAAGTTGATCGCTGACGTACTGCAACGGATTCCCCCGACTCACCTGCGTAGCGGTTTCCGCCATTTTCATTCTCCTATGTGTAATCGAGGGCTGGGCCAACTCGTTTTCGCTACTCTTGCACTCTTGAACTATTTTTCTCTTTAACTATTGATTCCGTCCGGATACATCAAAATCTTCCCCGCCAATCCGCCCTGCAGCAGCGCAAACGCATTCTCAAATTTCGCCATCGGAGTGCGCTCCCCAAACAGCGGCTCCAGGTTCAGCCGCCCGGCCTTCAGCAGCGCCGTCATCTGCACCCAGGTTCCATACATCCGCCGCCCGTAAATTCCCTGCACCGTCGCGCCCTTGAAAATCACGTCATTCACCAAATCCAGCGGCACCGACTCCGTAGGAATTCCCAGCAACGACGCTCTGCCTCCCGCGCGCAGCGCCCGAAATCCTTGCTGAATGGCCGCCAGATTCCCGGACATTTCCAGCAGCACATCTACTCCGGTCCCGCCGGTCTCCGCTTTGATCCGTGCCACCGAATCCGTCTCCGCCGGATTCACTACTACGTCCGCGCCCATCTTTCTCGCCATCGCCCGCCGCTGCTCATTGGTCTCCGTCGCAAACACGGTCGAGCCCCCGCAAGCCTTGGCCACCGCGATGGCCATCAACCCAATGGGCCCGCATCCGGTCACGAGCACGGTCTGCCCCGCAATCGCTCCCGCCAGAACCGTATGCACTGCGTTCCCCAGCGGATCCAAAATCGCCCCGTAATGTTCCGGAATTGCCGGATCGAGCTTCCAGATATTCGACGCCGGAATCTTCACAAACTCCGCGAACGCGCCATCCTGATCGATTCCGATAATCCGCAGATTCTGGCAGATATGCGCTTCGCCCAGGCGGCATTGGTGGCAATGGCCGCAATTCACATGCATCTCCGCGCTGACAAAATCCCCCGCCTCCACCGCAGTCACTTCATCGCCCGTTCGCTCCACCACTCCGCAAAACTCATGCCCCAGCGTCACCGGCGGCTTGATCCGTCCCTGCGACCAGCGATCCCACCCGTAAATATGCAAATCCGTCCCGCAAATCGACGCTGTGCGTACCCGCACCAAGACATCCGCCGATCCAATCGACGGCACCGGCGCATTTTCAAACGAAAGCCCGCGCGCAGCCTGCATCTTGCGCAAAGCCTTCATCGTGGATGACATGGAAAGCGGCTCCTGGTAGGACGCAATTCGCAATCGTAGCACACCGCCGCCACGCCCAGCGCATTCAACCCCCGTAGGGGCGCAGCATGTTGCGCCCCAGCCAAGCAAGGTTGCTCCGACGGCAAGCCACCGGCTTTCGCTTTAGCCTTTCGCTTTAGCCTTTCGCTTCTCTATCCCGACAGCGCTTCCAACTCCACCCGGTTCGTCCGCGGCCCCCACGCCGCCACAATCACCGCCACCGCCGTCATCGCGACGGCCAACAACGCAAACACCGCCGGCACCCCGCGCAACAGCACCGCCCCAATCAGCAGCGACGAAAACGCCGCGCTCAAGCGGCTCCAGCTATACGTAAATCCCACGCCCGTCGCGCGAATTCGCGTCGGAAACAGCTCCGCCTGAAACGCATGAAACGCCGCAGAAAACCAGTAGTTGCAAAGCGTCAGCAGCGCCCCAAACGCCACCACCGCCGCCGGCGCGCGCGCATTCCCAAATCCCAACCCGAACGCCGCCACCAGCAGCGCCAGCATCGCAATCGTCCACTTGCGCTCCCATCGATCCGAAGTCCACGCGCACAACAGCGGCCCTATAGGCGAGACCAGTGCGATCAACATGGTGTATTCCAGCGAGTGCAGCAGCGAAAAACCGCGCTTCAATAGAAAAGTCGGCGCCCAATTTCCAAATCCGTAAAAGCCAATGGTCTGCAGCGTCTGAAACAACACCAGCATCACCGTGCGCCTCAAATACGGCGGCCGCCACAGTTCCGTAAAACTTCCTTGCGGCGCCGAAGCTGGCGCTGGTAATTCCGTTGCCACCGCGTCTTGCGTGGCTCGCGGTAGCAAAAAGGATTCACCCTCCAGCGACCGCATTACCGCATCCGCTTCGGCGACGCGTCCCTGGCTCTCCAACCAGCGTGGTGATTCTGGCAGTCGCCGCCGGAACCACCAGGTCAGCAGCGCCCCGCCGGCCCCAATCACCATCACCCAGCGCCAGCCCGCCATCAGAAAATGTGTTGGCACTAATAATCGCGACAATATCGCCGCCACGGGCACCGCGCAGAATCCCGCGACCTGCGTTATGGCCACATATCGCCCGCGCGCATAGCTCGGCACCATCTCCGTCACATACGTGTCCACCACCACGATCTCTGCGCCGATTCCCACCCCCGCGAAAAAACGCGTAGCAATCAACCAGCTTGCCGAAGGCGCAAACGCTCCCGCCAGGGTAAACGCCGAATAAATCAGCAGCAAAGTGATGAACGCCACGCGCCGTCCCATCCGGTCACTGCCCATCCCAAAAAATATCGTCCCGAAAAACATCCCCAGAAATCCGGAAGCCACAAAAAGACTGAATTGCCGCAAGGAAAGAAATCCGCTCTGCTGCAGAGCCGCGCCAATGTACGCCACGATAAAAATGTCATAGAGGTCGAAAAAATTCCCCAGCGATATCAGCGCAATAAACCGGCGGTGAAACGCCCCGAGCGGCAACCGCTCAATGCGCCCCGCAATCGCCAACGAAACGTTTCCCCCGACTGAAACCATCACAATACTTACCTCTCATTTTCCATGTACGGGCACGGCACCGCTGCGCCCCAGCTGGGCAAGATGTGATCCGTATGTCGCCGACCCGTCCTCTTTCCTAAGGGAACCCGCCGCCAGCACTCGGCGCTACTGTACCCGCTCCACCAACCCGATCTTCTCCAACGTCTGCACATACTCAACCACCAACTCCAATGGCACCGGCCCATATTCGATCGAAACCCGGTCGCGAATCTGCTGCGCGTCGAGCGAGCTGTCGACAAAATTCAAAATTTCATACGCGTATTCCTCACCGCCGCCCCACAATCCTTCGTAGCTCAGAATCTTCGGCGCCGCCATCCCCGCAGCGGCGACGTGATCCTTCACATAGTCGTAGCCGAAAACCGCCACCGGCCCACGCGGTTCGGGTCTTCGCCGATATTTCAAATCCCCGCCATTCTGAACCTGCTCATCTGGTGAGCACACCGCCCGCTTGCCCCAATAGGCCTTATCCAACCGCTTGGGCCCTTGGCTTATATTCAAGAACGCGCTCAAATCGATCATAAGAACTTGCTCGTATTCCTTTCGGAAGCCTTGCTCGCAGGACCAATCCAAGCGCGGCAAACTGCTTAACCGGGAGAACATCGAAGAATTCCGCAGCTCGCTTCCATGCATCATCAAGAATCGAACGTCCGCCATCGCCCGGGAATTCTGGTTGGTCAGACCAGCCAGATAGTAGCCGCTGGCTGCACCAATAAAGGCGGCGCGCTTCAGTTTGGTGGGATCGATGTTCGCTGCTGAATCGAAATTCGTGTGAATGTACCGGTCCGGCCAATCATTCAGATAAATCGTCGGGATCTGGAAGGAGCCGTCCTGATACACATCGTGATCGCTCCCCATCGTGTAAAACGAATCCTCCGCCCGTAGCGGCTCCTTGCCGCCCTCCGGCGCCACCAGGGGATAGTCCGCGCTCCCCGTGGCCGCAAACTTGTACGACTCCTCGTTCGCAAACTCCGCAAACGCCCACGCCACGTCATGCACAAAACTGGGCAGGCTCATCGGCCCGCGTGTCACGTGGAACACTGCCTTGGTCGCCGGCCCTCCCCCCACCATATCCATATGGACCGCGGCCCTGATCCGCCGCTCCAAATCCGGTCTCCCGTTGAGCAGCGCCAGCGTCCCTTCAATCTCCGGCGGCCAGAAAAACCGAATCGTCCGCGCCGGCCGCGCCAATTTCCCCTCGCCAATCAATTTTTGCAGCGTTCGCGCCACTTCCAAGATCGTCACACAGCCGCTGGCATTATCGTTCGCCCCCGGCCGCTGATGATCCAGGTGGCAGCTAAAAGCAATCTCTTCTTCCTTCAACTTAGTGTCCGCACCCGGAATCGTCGCCGTGACCACCTCGTAATTGCTCGCATGCTGGCCCGCCTTCACCAGCGCATACAGCCGGATCGTCTCTCCGCGCGCCAGCCGCTCGCGCAATCCGCGCGCCGTCTTCAGCGACACCATAAAGCCGAAGGTTTTATTCGCTGAAAAAGTTTCCAAATGCCCCCATCGAATCAAATTCTCATCCTCGCCCCACCACGCCGTCTTCTGGTTCTGCGCATAGCTAACGATTCCCGCCGCCCCAAATTTCCCCACCGCCAAATCCTGCACCGCCCCTGGCTGCGCCCCCACCAAAACAATCTTGCCTCGAACATCTTTCCCGGCGTAACCGCTCTCCTTGGTTCCCTCACCCACATCCACCAACTCCGCCGTAACGTCCGCCGATTCGCTGTCCTCCGCTAAAACAATCGGCATCGCCTCATAACTCGCGATCTTCTCGACAGTCATCTCGTTACAGTCGGTATTGAAAACGAGTTTTTGGTTTTCGACTTTTTCCCTATTACAAGTTGACGGATCTCCCGGGAGCTCACTCAATTCGCCCACCTCCGCGTCCCACCCCGGCCGCGACCTCTGCGTCCCGTAAAAAATCTTCCCATCCGCTGGAAACTCCAAAATCTCCACCCCGCTCAACCCGTAAGCTCGCGCTCGTTCCACCACCAATTTCGCCGCCTCATGAAATCCGCTCGAGCCGCGCTGCCGGTGCAATCGCGCCAACCCCTCCAAATTCCGCTTAGCCGTCTCACCGCTAAGCTCCGCCGCCAGCGCCGCCACCTCCCTCTCGGCCAGTAACGGCGTCCGCTGCTGCGCCATCGCGGATCCGGCCACGACAACTGCCCTTATCAAAACAACCGCACCGATTTTCATAGACCCCTCCATTTGGAGTGCGGCGTTTCACCGCCCCCTTTCACGGCACGGCCCACACGGGACAAGCCGGGCAACACTATCACAGCCCCCATCTGTCTCCGTTCTTTGTGTTCTCTGTGAACTCTGTGGTGAAATTTCGATTTTGTTCTTTTGCGTCTGTTATCATCCCCGCGCATGCCTCTCCCCCAGCGACTCCAGGAAATCCGCGACGGCTTCGAGCGGCCCTTCTGGGTCGCCAACATCAGCGAAATCTTCGAGCGGCTCTCCTACTACGGCGCCTTCTCCTCGCTGGCCCTGTATCTTCACGAAAAGCTGGACTTTTCCACCGCGCAAACCGGCACCCTCGCTGGAATTTTTGGCGGAGCGGTCTGGTTTCTCGCCATCTTCGGCGGCACAGTCGCGGACTACCTGGGATTTCGCCGAGCCCTTTCCCTGGCGTACCTCATTCTCGCCGGAGCGTATTTCCTGCTCGGCTCCATCGGCGCGCCCTGGCTCAGCCCAATCCGCAACGCCATGCCTTTGTGGCTGTTTGTCGCCATCGTGCTCCTCTTGCCGGCGCTGGGAATTTCGCTGGTGAAGCCCAGCGTAGTGGGCACCACCGCGCGCGCCTCCAAAGAAAACGTCCGCTCCATCGGATATTCGATCTACTACACCATGGTCAACATCGGGGGCACCGCCGGACCGGTTATCGCCGATTGGGCCCACGCCAAATTGGGCGTCGAAAATGTCTTTCGCATCGCCGCTCTCAGCGTCTTCGCCATGGTCTTCTTCGTCCTGCTCTTTTTTCGAGAACCCAAGGCGCAAACCGCCGCGCCGCCACCCTTACTCACTGTTACCGCGAAAAACTTCCTCACCGTTCTGTCCAATCCCAAGTTCATGCTCTTTCTGTTGATTTTCACCGGCTACTGGATTGTCTTCTGGCAGCAGTTCACTTTGTTGCCCGGCTACATTCACAACTTTATCGATCCCAATGCCCGCGTCGAGCGTGTCCTAAGTATTGACGCCGCCGTAGTGATCTGCTTCACCCTGGCGTGGAATCATCTCATTCGCAAGGTCCCGCCGTTTCGAGCGGTGATTCTCGGCACCCTGGTTTCCGCTCTTTCCTGGCTGATTGTCGCCTTCTGGCCCAGCTATTGGGGCGCGGTGCTCTCCATTTTCGTTTTGGCTCTCGGCGAAATCACGCAAGCCCCCAAGTATTACGAATACATTTCCAAGCTGGCGCCCCCCGAACAGCAAGGCACCTACATGGGCTTTGCCTTCCTCCCCATCGGCATCGGCTCGATCATCGGAGGTTGGTTCGGCGGCACCATGCTGCATCATTTCGGCGAGGTGCAGCACCAACCCCAGCGCACTTGGTACGCCATCACCGCCGTGGGCGTTCTCACCGCAATTTTTCTTTGGATTTACGACAGCGTCGTGGGGGCACGGGACACCCGTGCCCGTACTTGATCATCGAGATTAATCGAGGCAGGGCGTCTAATTCACCATGCGCCGCAGCGACTCCAACGCCTGCCGCGCCGCCGAGTACCGCGGCTCTACTTGCAGCGCTTCCTGGAAACAACGCATCGCCTGCCCGTACATTTCTTTTCCCAGATACGCCCGGCCCAAATTGTAGTGGGGAAAATGACGCGGCTCGTACCGCCGAGCCTCCGTAGCTCTTTCCAACCAAGGAATGGCCTCTTCGAACTGCCCCAGTTCGATCAGGTACGCGCCAATATCGTTGTAGGGATTGCCGAATTCCGGATCGATGGCAATCGCGCGCTTGCACTCCGCAATTGCGTCATCCAATTTCCCCTGAAAATGGTAGGTCCAGCCCAGGAACGTATGCGCTTCCGCGGTGGGAAACAGCTCCAGCGAAGACTGATATAGCTCCACCGCGCGATCGTAGTCGCCTTCCATCTGGGCTTGGTAAGCGTCCTGCAAAACTTCCCACGCGCGCGTCAGGGTTTCTCGGCTCATGGGCGATTTTTAGCACACGCCCCGGAGTGCGTCAAAAGTACGGTAGTCTCAGCCGTGCTAGGACGGAACCTGTCCTTTGTGCCGGGTGCCCGCGGATTTCCTGCACCGGGCAGCGAAGGTTCCCGTCAGCCAGGCGGAGCAGTGGAATTCCTGCCGCTAAACGTGGAAAATGGAAGTGGATTTATTCCAGCTACCGCTCTTACTTTCGAAAAGCAGGGGGAACCGTGAATCGCAACTTTCTAGTTCTTGGGACGGC
>Ga0070730_10000490_pt1 | contig 46246 bp, 39 predicted proteins | sample Coa_R1_3_FD_66447 | JGI IMG/M metagenome (GOLD analysis project Ga0070730, IMG submission 66447) | Surface soil microbial communities from Centralia Pennsylvania, which are recovering from an underground coalmine fire - Coalmine... | ecosystem: Environmental > Terrestrial > Soil > Unclassified ...
CTTGCTCTCACTGCGATCCCGGACTCACTGGCCCAACTTGCCACCCTGAAGAAACTGGACATCGGTGGCAATCAGATCACGGTGATCCCGGACTATCTGGCCAAACTTGCTAACCTGCAACGCCTTCACCTTGACGACAATCAGATCATGGCAATTCCGGACTCATTTGCCAAACTTACCAACTTGCAGATGCTTGATCTTAGTGACAACCAGATCACTGCGATCCCGGACTCGCTAGCCAAACTTACTAATTTGGAGACTCTCTACCTGAGCGGCAATCAGATCACCGCCATCCCGGACTCGCTTACCGACCTTGCCTACCTCGAGTACCTCGACCTCGGCCACAATCAGATCACCGCGATACCGTGCTCGCTAACCCAACTTATCAAGCTGCAGCGACTTGAGCTAAGAGGTAACCCGCTTCCTGACGAACTCTTGGCCGCTCTGCAACAAGGCATTCCAACCTTTTTCCGCTACCTGGAAGCGACAGCAAAACACAAGGTATTTCCGCGCACGGTCAAGCTGGTTTTGCTGGGCGAGCCGAAGTCGGGCAAGACCACCCTACTGGAAGCACTGAAAGGCAATCCGCAACCCTGCGATGACAATCGCAAGGAAACTCTTGGGGTAAATGTTGTCACCATTGAAAAGCCGCACCCCACCGATCATGAGGCAATGTACCTTTCCACTTGGGACTTTGCCGGCCAGCACATGGAGCACGCCACGCACCAGTTCTTCCTCACTGAGAACGCCATTTATCTGATCTTGTGGAATGCCCGCCAGGGCACGGAATCCGGCAAACGCGACCTGTGGTATTGGCTGGAACTGCTCAAGATGAGGGTGCGTGAGCCAAAGTTTCTTTTGGTGTCCACCCAAACGGAGCACACGCCGCCTGATCTTAACTTGTCTGAAATCCACAGCAACTACCAGGGCTGCCAGGGCCACTTTCCCATTGAACTGTGCACCTTAAAAGGCGTGGCCGCGCTGGAAGCGAAAATTCTGGCGCTTGCAGCCGATTCGCCATCATTGCGGGCAGCATGGCCGCCCGAGTGGCTTGAAGTGCGCGATGCGGTCCGTAAACTTCGCCTAGCCCAACCCCACATGACGCCTACGGCTTTTCGCAGCCTAATGAAAAAGAACGGTGTGACCGGGCGGGAGATGCAAAAAGACCTTGCCGGGCAGCTGCACAGCCTGGGGGAAATTTTGTACTACCAGGAGCGCGACGAACTGGCAAAGCTGGTAATTCTTGACCCGGAATGGATGACGAAACTGATTGCTCTGGTGATACGCAGCACCGAGGTGCGGGAGCGCCATGGTATGTTGCGCAAAAGCGACCTGGATAAACTGTGGAAGAATGGAAAACTCCTGCCCAGCGTCCGGACACATCTCATCAGTTTGATGGATTGGTTTGACCTGACTTACTCTACAGGCCAGCCTAGTGAGCCGGGTATTGTGGTAGAAGCATTGCCTTACTCCACGCCGGAGGACCGGAAGGAAATTGAACTTCCCGATGGACGGCCGCAAATGGAGATGATCTTCCGCTTTCCGTCTCTGCAGCGTCACCTTCCGCCGGGAATTCCCACCTGGGGAATTGCCCGCGCCCACCGCCTTGCCAAATGCACACCGTGGCGCGACGCCGCTGGTTTCCACGATATTGAAACCAATAGTCATGCGGTGATTCTGGCTTCCGATGCGGCAAAAGAAGTTCGCCTGCGGGTGACCGCCGACTATCCTCCATTTTTCTTTGGCCGCCTCGAAGCGATTTTGCGCGATACGTTCAAGCGATATCCAGGTGCAGAGCCAGAGCGGCGTTTTCCGTGCTCTTGCCAGCCGGATTGTCCCATGAGCTATCGTTATGAAACTGTTGTGAAGCGATGGCATGACGGCAAAACAAATGTTACGTGTGATAAGTCTGGTGAAGACGTCGCGGTCGCATCGCTCCTAAGCGGCGCTAAGCCAACAGATAGCCAGGAAGGTTTGCTCGCATTTAGGGCTGAAATGCGACGCAAGTTCACCGAGCATCTGCGAGCGATGAATCAGCAGATGGAAAATACCTGCCCTTCTGTTTTTACTCTGTTACCGACACGCGAATTCAAACAACTGGATACCTGGCTGGAGTCTGTTACCAAAAAAGAAGAGCTGGAACTGGTGCTTTACTGCCAGCACGACGCTGGCTGGCACGATACCGCGCATAGTGTTTACCGTTTCCGGGCCGATCAGGAGTGGTTCAACGTGGTAAAAAAAGGCTGGAACCGCTTTGTGGGCGTGAGCAAATACGTTGGGCCGCTGGTGAAGTCGGCGGGCAAACTGGGCAAGATGCTGCCGCTTGAAGCGGGTGGTATGGCTTTGGAGAAACTTCCCGAAGCCTTCAGCGCGGATGGCGGCATTTCCGAACGGTTAGGGCAGACAGGCAAGAAAGAACCGATCGACATTGAAACCCGTCACTTACTCGAAGAACTGATTCACCATGTCGATGCGCAACGCGGTCCCACTCAACCGAAGAATGGCGGGCTGCACCGATACATAATCGACGACGGGCGCTTGCTCTGGCTTTGTCCCGATCACCTGAAGCAGTATCAAACAAGGGCTTGAGACGGTTGTTGTACGGCACACGGCATATCGTGAGAACTTCCTAAATCTGCATTTGTGCGGCCACCTTTCTCGGGATCTCTCGACTCCGCGCTATAGAACTTTGAAAACAAATAACATTCTTATGGCGCTGCGCTCGAGAAGACAGCCATAAACAGTTTTCACTGGATTGTCGAAGATTAGCTGTGCTTTGAAATTGACATTTTTTGTCCATTGATTTTTTTGTGCTTTGCGGTAACATGCGCAGGCTCTTCCCAAGAGGAGCAGTTAAGCTACGTTTTTTGACAATAGAAACTAGCGGTTGGCGGTTGGCTTTTGGCTCTTAGCTCCTGGCTTTTGCTTGATGGCCACCGGATGCTTTTTCTGTCTCACTCCAGGGGTGCACCCCATCGCTTGTGATATCCCTTGTGATGTTTGGAGCTAAGTCCTTTAGACCTTGTGATGGGGATCGACCAGGAGGGGGGTAGGCAGATCCCAAAAACCGGCGCTTTACCACTGATTTACACAGATGAACACGGATAAAAATTAGAACAAATTAAACTCCCACATGGAAATCAACCGCGATGGGTAGCATAATCGACCCTCAGGGTATTCGCTGCAAACTGTTTCGTGTGAACTCCCTGAGGCTGCATGGCAGAACATGCAGTATCGGGATCTTTCGACTTCGCGCCCGTCAGCCATTTAAGGCAATACTTTCTCCACGCGCTCCGCTCAAGATGACATCTGCGGACTGCATGGAACGATCTGAATTATTGAACTACCTGAAATATTCAACGATCTTAAATCGCAGCTTAGCGTGGAGGCTTTGCCGGTGCTCTTTTTGCCATCATGGAAACCAGCGCGGAGACGCCGCGAATGGGGACGAGGCGCTGGATGGCGTCGATGCGGCGGGCGTCGGAGCCAATGAGAATTCTGGGCTTGTTGTTCAGTATGCCTTTCACGATGACTCGCGCCGCTTCTTCGGGCGTGGTCGGGGTGATCTTTTTGAAGCGCGCCTTCAGTTTCGCGGCTTCCTGCGCATTGGCTTTTTCGCCCAGGCGCGCGTTATCGGCAATCGCGGTGCTGATGCCTCCGGGATGGACGCAGGAGACGCGAATGTTCGTATCTTTTAGTTCATAACGCAACGCCTCGGTGAATCCACGCACGGCAAATTTGCTGGAGGCGTAGGCGGTTTGTCCGGGAGGGCCGATCAGGCCAAAGACGCTGGACACATTCACGATGTGGGCTTCCGGCTCGCGCTGCAGCAGGGGCATGAAGAGTTTGCAGCCGTAGACGACGCCCCAGTAGTTGATGCGCAGCAGCCACTCCATGTCTTTGAGCGAGACTTCGGCAAAGGTGCCGTGCAGGGCAACGCCGGCATTGTTGATCAGGAGGGACACACGGCCGAAATCTTCACCGACCTTTGCCGCGAAGGCTTCCATGGCGGCGGAGTCGCCGACATCGACTGTATATGTGCGGGCGGTGGCGGAGCCGAGCACGCGGCGCGTCTCTTCGAGTCCCGCGGCGCTCACGTCGGCAAGAGCGAGCTGCGCTCCGGCGGAAGCCAGTTCCGTGGCCAGGGCGCGTCCGATACCGGAGGCCGCGCCGGTGATGACCGCAACCGCACCGCGAAGTTCTTTCATGGAGTCCCCCTCCCTGTGCACGGGAAAAGCGCAAGTCTAGCACGGATAAGTTGAAAATGAATCGCAATTCATTATTGACAGGCCGACCACGAGAAAGGAGAATATCCGGCGTGCCATCCTTAAGCCATAAGCTCGCTTCGATTACCCTGCCCGATACCGAGGGCAATTTGGTCCGCCTGGGTTCTTTGTGGGCGGAAAAGCCGGCGGTGCTGGTTTTTCTTCGCCACTGGGGTTGAATCTTCTGCCGTGAGCACGTCGCGCAGTTGCGCGAACACGAGCAGGCCTTTCGCGACAAAGGAGCGCAGCTCGCCGCCATTGGGCTGGGCGATATGCACTATGCGCGGCTGTTTCGCGAAGAGACCGGCATCCGGTTTCCGCTTTTGGTGGATGACACGCGCCAGGCATTCAAGGCGGCGGAGCTGGGCAAAGCGTCCCTGATGCATTTGCTGCGCCTGGATAACATGCGTGCGCGTAAACGCGCCAGCTCGGCCGGACATCGCCAGCACAAACTGGGGCAGAACCCCTTTCAACTGGGCGGCAGCTTCGTTTTTGCTCCGGGAGATGTGGACCGCTTTGCCCACATCAGCCAGACGTTTGGCGACAACGCCGCACCGCAGGACCTGCTGGCCGCGATTCCGTGAGCGCCCGTTCCCGAGGACCAGTCCCTGGGCGCCAGCCGGGATTTGAAAAGCGATGTTTCATCTGTCATGCTGATTGAGTTGATTTTCCATCTTCACCGCATGCGGGAGAACCCATGACCAAAGAAGAAATCATTCGCAAGCACAAGCAGTATCTTTTTCCTTCCGTTGCGACTTATTACAACGATCCCCTGGTGACCGACCACGCGTCCATGCAGTACGTATGGGACGTGGAGGGCAACAAGTATCTGGATTTCTTTGGCGGCATCGTGACTATCTCGGTGGGCCACGCCAACCCGCGTGTGACTTCGAAAATAAAAGCGCAGGTGGACCGCCTGCAGCACGCCTCCACCCTGTTTCCCAACGAAGCCATTGTGGCCCTGGCGGAAAAGCTGGCGCAGATTACGCCCGGCGAGATCAGCCAGAGCTACATGACTAACAGCGGGACGGAGGCCAATGAAACCGCGGTGCAGATTGCGCGCATGTACACCGGCCGTTATGAAGTAGTCGCGCTGCGCCATGGATACAGCGGACGCTCGCAACTGGCGCAGTCGCTTACCGGACACAGCACGTGGCGCAAATCACTGCCCGCGGCTAATCACGGCGTGACGCACGCGCTGAATGCATACTGCTATCGCTGTCCGCTGGGCAAGACGTATCCGAGTTGCGAAGTGGCGTGCGCCAAAGACGTGGAAGCGGTGATTCAAACGGCAACGTCGGGCCAGATCGCGGCCTTCATTGCGGAACCAATCCAGGGCGTCGGCGGCTTTATTACACCGCCGAAAGAGTTTTTCAAGATCGTCTTCAAAATCGTGAAGGATTACGGCGGGCTTTTCATCTCCGATGAAGTGCAGACGGGCTGGGGCCGCACCGGCAAACGCTGGTTTGGCATTGAGCAGTGGGAGGTAACGCCGGACATTATTACTTCCGCTAAAGGAATCGCCAACGGAGTGCCGGTAGGCGTGACCATGACGCGGCCGGAAATTGCCGCCAGCTTCCAGGGGCTGCAGATTTCCACTTTCGGCGGCAATCCCGTTACCTCGGTCGCCGCAAAAGCCACCATTGATCTGATTGAAGAAGACCACCTCATGGACAATGCCCAGGTCACGGGCGATTACTTCCGCCAGGGACTGGAGTCGCTCAAGAACAAACACGATTTGATCGGCGATGTCCGCGGCATGGGTCTGCTGCAGGCGCTTGAATTCGTAAAAGACCGGCAGTCGAAAGAGCCGGCGCCGCAGGAAACAAACCAATTTATGGAAGAGTGCCGCAAGCGCGGCCTGCTGGTAGGCAAAGGCGGACTCTACGCAAACGTGATTCGCATGTCGCCGCCGATGAACATCGCGAAAGCCGATGTGGACGAAGCGATCGGCATCATGGACCAGGCACTGAGCGCCGTGAAGCCGGCCATGGCCGGCGCCGCCAGCCGCTAAATTTCCGGTGACCGGGCCAGCACCAGCCGGCCACTCGGCAACAACCGGGAGAGTTTCTGCATCCAAAGCAGGATCTTTTCCGGAATTTTTGAACGTATTTTGGAGCGAATCAGTGAAAAAACTTTTTCTGCTTATATCTCTGTCGGCATTCTTTCTCATAACCTCCAGCGCCTTCGGACAACAGGTGGACGGCGCTTTCAGCCTTAGCGCCCTGACGTCTACATCAGCAGCCAATGCCGGTGTGAATTTTCAGCCCCAGTCCATTGGCGGCGGATTGTTTCCCGGCTTCAGCGGCGACTTTCTTTTTTGGCATAACCTGGGCATAGGCGGCGAGGTCAACTGGAGGGCGAAACAAAATGTTTATCAGGGTGTGCAGCCCTTTCGTCCGATTCTGTATGACTTCAATGCCGTGTGGGCGCCGCCGCTGGGAAGAAAAAAATCAAAAGCCTCGGCCGAACTGCAGGCAGGATTCGGCGGCACCAGCACGCGCTTCTATCAGCCGTTCTTTAACTGCAACTTTTTCTCCTGCACGAACTTCAACAGCGTGAATCATCTTGCCGGACATGTTGGCGGCGGCATCCGCTTCTACATCTGGCACAATGTGTTCCTGCGCCCGGAAGCCCATTTTTACTTCATCCATAACAACAACGAGTTCAGTGGTCCCGTGGCTTCCCGATTCGGTGTGGCGCTGGGCTACTCGCTGCGCAGCAACAGCGACTTTTAAATCTCCTAATAACTTTTAAACTTCCAATCTGCTCAACTCGAGGACCCGCTTCCGCGGGTCCTTTACTGAAACCCTTCGCGGCATCTTTTAAACTCCCGTTCTTTAGTTTTTTCACGCCTCGTTTAAGTAAGTCTCTCAAAGTGCCGATTGCTGCCTTGTTCACTTATGCAACAGCCTTACCAAAACGGAACTTCTATGATTGGCCGCGAGATACGTCGCCTGGTCTGCGCATTGCTGCTGATCATTCCTGGCTTTTTTCCAGGTCGCGCTCGCGCTCAGGCCCAGGACCTGCCGGACATCACCCAGGCATCGCTCGAAGATCTGCTGAATACGGAAGTAACCTCGGTTTCGCGCCGCGCTCAGTCGGCGTTTCGCAGCCCCAGCGCGATCTATGTGATTACCCAGGAAGATATTCGGCATTCCACCGCCACCACGGTCCCCGATCTGCTGCGCGGAGTGCCGGGCCTTGAAGTGGCCCAGATCAACGGCAATCAGTGGGCCATTACCTCTCGCGGATTCAACGGCGAATTCAACACCAAGATGCTGGTCATGGTCGATGGGCGCAGCGTTTACGATCCCTTCTTTTCCGGCGTGTACTGGAGTATCCAGGATTTCGTGCTCGAGGACATCGCCCGCATCGAGATCATTCGCGGACCCGGCGGCGCTTTGTGGGGCGCCAACGCGGTAAATGGCGTGATCAATATCATCACCAAACCCGCGGACGAGACCCAGGGCGGGCTGGTCAGCGCCACTGCCGGCAATCAGGAAAGAACCAGCAACAACCTGCGCTATGGCGGACGGCTGGGCACGGGGCATTACCGCATATTTTCGCGATACTACGACCATGCGGACGAAGCCGATGCGTTCCAGCCCGCGCATGACGCTTACAATGGCGCGAACGGAGGGTTCCGCTTCGATACCCAGCTGAGCAGTCGCGACCTCTTCTCCGTGGACGGGACCCTGATGCGCCAGCAAGGCCAGGATACAGCCATCCGCCCCGTACTGCAGGCGCCGTTCAATGTGCCGGTACTGGTTGGTTATGCCTTCAGCGGCGGCAGCCTCAATTCTGTTTGGACGCGAAAGTTTTCACAGAAGTCGGACATGCAGTTTCAGGTCTGGTATGACCAGCTGACCAAAGTCACTCCCCTGTTCGATGAGCGCCGGAACACCACCAGCCTGGATTTTCAGCACCACTTTGCTCCGGACAGCCGGCAGGACATTGTATGGGGCATGGCTTACAGATACTTTTCTGACAATGCTACCGCGCCGCCGGACTCCGGCATTACCTTCACTATGCCGCTGCGCACCAACCTGTGGAGCCTGTTTGCGCAGGATGACGTCCAGGTGCTTCGTGAGCGGCTCACATTCACTCTGGGGTCGAAGTTCGAGCACAATCAATTTACCGGCTGGGAGCTTCAGCCCAATGTGCGTCTCACATACACTCCCACGCGCAAACAAACTTTCTGGGCGGCAGTGAGCCGGGGAGCGCGGACTCCCGCCGGCAGAGAAGTCTCAATGGAATCCAATGACGCAGCTTTTCTCACGCCCAGCGGTCTGCCGGCGGTGGTCCGAGAGCTTGCCAATCCTAATCTTGAATCAGAGCGCATGATCGGCACCGAATTAGGGTACCGGGTGCAGATCGCCAAAACGGCGTCTTTGGATGTTGCCGCTTTCTATAACCGCTATCTGGACCTGTCCAGCAACGAGCCGCAGACGCCCTTTCTTGCTGGTCCACCGCTGCATCTTGTAATTCCTCTTATGCCCGACAACCAGCTCTTCGCCAAAAGCGTGGGCAGCGAGATCTCCGCAACCTGGAAACCAGCCGAACGCTGGGGCTGGCGGGCCAGTTATTCTTACATCGCCATAAGCGCAGGCAAAGAAGCAACCAGCGCGGATACCAGCTTTCGCACGATTGCCGGCAACTCGCCGCGCAATCAGGCATCTCTGAATTCGTGGTTTGACTTTACCCGCTCCCTGCAGGCCAGTGTCTCAACCCGATTTGTGGACCGCCTGAACGCCCTTTCCGTGCCCGGATATACCGAAGTCAACAGCAAAATCACCTGGAAATTAAGGCCGAACTGGAGCTTCACACTGGCGGGAGAGAACCTGCTGCATGCTCACCATCTCGAATTTAGCGATCCCGTACTCAGTTCCACCGCGATCAAGCGCAGCGTATACGGAAAGGTCGAATGGCACTTTTGATGATGCTTTGGCCCAAACCGTACCGGCTCCGAGTTTCTCCGCTGCGCATCTTGACGGCAATTGTGCTGATGGCAGCCGTATTCGCCGAAATCGTGCCCGCATCGGCACAACACTTTTCATCCGAAGAAAACAGGGTAAAAGCCAGCTTTCTCTTCAATTTCGCGAAATTCATCACCTGGCCCGCGACGGCAGGCGCAACGCGATCAAAGCTGTTGTTCTGTATTGTGGGAAATCCCGAAGTGAGCGCAATCCTCAAATCCCAGGCTGAAGGACAATCCATTGGCGGGCGGCAGATAGTCATCGCGGAAGTGAATCCAAACGATTCCCTGCCCCAACTCGAAAACTGCCAGATGATTTATATCGGTGAGCGCGCCAAAAATACTGACCAGGTTTTGGACAAGGTAAAAAGACTGCCGATCGTCACCGTAGGCGAAGACATACATTTTCTGCAGCATGGCGGCATCATCAATCTGATGCACGAAGATGGCCGATTTAAATTCCAGATCAGCCTTAAAGCCGCAACGCAATCAGGGCTTTCCATCAGCTCTAAACTGCTGCAACTGGCCCGCGACGTAATCCAAAGCTAGAGATTTTTGGCATTCAAAAATAAAATTGTTCACATACTCACAGCCACTTAAATCCATGTTCCTGAGCCAGACACATCCACAATTTCCGCACTATGGCCTCTATCTCAGCGGACCAGAAGTGGATAGCGAAGCCATTCAATCTTCAATAACTCAGATAAGCAGGGTTTACCAAAGTCCACGACGTGCCGTGCACCAAACTGAGCTTATTTATCGATGCTTGGGGAGGCCGGCACGAAAGGAGCCGTTGATGTTCTGATCTACGGCCAGTTCCAGGCCTCATCACGGCCACTTGAGTACAAAAGCGCACCTCAGACTGGAGGTGCGCTTTTTATGAAAACGGCCCTTTGGGCCGGGCCGCAGGGCCACAAAGTCTAAGGCCGCAAAATATCATGGACAATATCCACAATGCGCTGTGTGCGCCGGTCAAGAATCAGGATATCGGCGCCAAGCGTGACCCTTCGATAAATATCGGGAAGCCGCGGCAGGCGGCGCTCCAGATCGTCCGGAAACGGCTGCACGCGCTTCTGCAGTCCAGGAGGCAGAGTGCCATCGCGCTCTAAATGCTTTTGCAGCCCCGGCGGCAGATTGCCATTGCGTTTGGCCAGCCCCGGAGGGAGACTGGAATTGCGATCGCTAAAGTAATCACGGATGAGGTCGCGATCATGTACCCGGAAAACGACTCTGACTCCGCCTCGGCCATCGCTCTGCTGATCGCGGTCACTATCTTCGTCATCCTGTGAAGATTGCTTGTTATGGCCCTTGCCATGCCCATTGCCGTTGCCGTTGCCATTACCCTGGGCCAGGGCTGCCGGCAGCAACACCATCATCAGTCCGCATACTACCGTAAGAAAAAGTCTCCGCATCAAATCGCTCCAGACACACACGTTTGCGTCACAGCTACGTTACTCTTAAATCCAGCCAGCTCAATGGCACAACAGTGCGTGTCCTTTCGCCATGGGCCAGCTTCAATGACCTGCTGCTTCTTCCCACTCCTGCCGTCCGCGCGCCTGTATGGCTGGTAAATCCTCGGCCAGTATAAAGCGCTGCTGGATCAGCTTCTTCGTGGCATCGGTGTACTGGCCCATGTACTGCTCGCGCGACTTATAACGCTCGGCCACCGAAGGGCGAGGATCGCCGGACTTCTGCCGCTCCTGCGCCGTTTTTGCGAATGGAATATAAGACCCTAAAAAGCTCACGCGCTCCCGTGGTGCGCCAATGGCGGGATCGCGCAGGTTCCATCCCGTGTATGTCGCCAGCGGAACCTGCAGTTCCGGCAGCCGCACTCCGCCCAGATCGTTGCCGTCGGAATCGGGCTGCGGCACAAGGCCGGGAAACGGCTTGCCCACTTTGGGCGGCTCATTGGTAATGATTCCCAGTTCCCACTGCGGACCAAAGTTGAGGCGGTACGCAAGGTTCATCTCGTGCGGCACGTTGACTCCGGGAATTTTCGGAAACACCCACGAGGCCAATGGAACCAGCGTCTTCTCTGAAATCTTCGGATACACGCTGGCCGGAGGCTCCGTGCCATTGCTTACCCACTCGTTCATGTCGGTAATCAAAGCGCGCCAGAACCAGCGAATGGGATTGGCATTGTGCTGCTGCTGCGCCGTGTAGTCAGGATTGCCCGGGCTTGTTTTTTGCGGCGGAAACGGACCGGAAAAATGCTGCAGTCCAGCGAGGAAATAGATGCGTGTATTCCCCGCAATCGGAGCGTCTTTGCTTCCGTCCACCGAGGTATGAATCAGAGCGGCGGCGCGTCCCCAGTATTCATATGACGTATTGGTATAGAAAATTTTGGGCGCGGTGTGCGACTTTACGGCGGCATCGAGCAGTCCCGCGCTCTCGCCGGTTACCGGATCGGTCTGGGGCAGATCGGTAAACGGAAACAGGTCGGTAGGATAAAAAATGCTCGACATGGGCTGCGAGTCGCGCGAGGGCTGGGCAAAGCGATGATTGAAGCTGCCGCGCCCTGCGCCCGCAACATGGGCAAGCATGCCGTCGATCACCTGCCGGCCCTGCTCATCGGCATTGAAGTCCTGATAAAGAAAGTGGCGCAGAAAGCGCCCGCTCTGCGAAATTCCCACCGCGTACACACGATGCACGGGAGCCACCGCCTGCGGATCATACTTGAGGAATGAGAGAAAGTCGCGTACCGCAGCCAGCCCCAGCCCCGCGACTATCGGGCTTCTCACTTCGTACACAATTTCGTAAATCCTGCCCGGCTCAAAACCTTTATCCAGGTGAACAAAATGGGGATCGGCCACCAGTTTGCCATCCACCTCGTGGGAGAAACTCCACTCCGTGCGGGGAATCACCTGCCGCTGGCCTTCGCGCGAATCGCGTACCGTAAGAGTATTCAGCAGATCCGCCGGAGCCTCCACAGGGTAGCTCACACCGCCATTGGGACCTAAAAGAATATGGCCCAGCGGCATATCGGAACGCTTCTCCGCGGTGGTGAAATCCGAGCGAGTTATGCCATGGATGGGCCCTTCGGAAGTACGCGCAAGGGCCGATTGCAAAACCAGGTTTCCGTCGCGCGGCTCAACGTCGGATTCCCAGCCAATCCAGGCCACCGTGTATCCCTGGCGCATGAGAAAACCGTCGCCGAACTCCGCTGCCTGGTTCCCGCCATTCACAATCCGCAAAATGCCTTTTCCGCCGCGATTGGAGACCTCGAACAGCACCGCGCCGTTGCCCTTGCTCATGTCTTTGGGCTTGAGCAGATAAAGGTCGGCGGAAAACTCGACTTCGCGCCGCACATCCTGCTTTGCAAAATCCAGGTCCACAATCTGCCGGTTGTGGACGTTCAGAGGATCAACGGCAAAATAGACCTTGCCCTGAATTTTTTCGTAAGGACCGGCGGCCCCAAACGGCTTGCCGTCATTAATGTCAGTGCGGGAAGTAATATCCACGCGCAGCACGCGGGCGCTGGCGGAAGGAGCCAGGCAGGCACTGATCAGACAGGCAAACAGAATGGCGCGAACAAGACGCATGGCAAGATCCTCCGGTAACGACAGGAAATATAAAACAAACGGAAATATTACGGTAAATGCGGCGCAAGCAACAGCCCCCCGCGCCTATGGGCAGAAGGTCGTTTTTTTTAGCTATGTAGCTGGCATTCAGGTTTTCTGAAATCGCTGAGCGGGTTAAAGAATCCCGGTGCCCGGCCATCCGGCTCAATCTGCGGCAAATTTCCTGGCGCAAAGAAACTTAATTATTTTTCTTCCTGCATTGAGATGAACTCTGATGATATAAACAGGTCGCGGAGGCAAACATGAAAATAACGCGAGTTCTGCTGTTGCTGGCTGCTGTCTCGGTCACGCTGCATGCACAAAAGAAAGAACAGGACCGGCTCCAGCACGCTGGCGAAGTGCTGCAGGAAATCATCAACATTCCCGACAATCTTCCCAAACCCGTCCTCGACCGCGCCGACTGTGTGATCGTACTGCCTTCGGTGAAGAAGGGCGCTTTTGGCGTTGGCGCCAGCATTGGACGCGGCGCCATGACATGCCGCAGCGGAGCTGACTACACCGGCCCATGGGGACCGCCCGCCATGTATGCCCTCGAAGGCATCAGCTTTGGATTTCAGATTGGCGGCCAGGCAACGGATTTTGTTCTCCTGATCATGAACAACCACGGAGCGGAAATGCTGATGAAGAGCAAAGCCAAGCTGGGCGCGGACGCCTCCGCCGCCGCCGGCCCCGTGGGCCGTGATGCCGAAGCCGCGACCGACATTGCTCTGCATGCGGAAATTCTCACCTACTCGCGGGCTAAAGGGCTCTTCGCCGGCATATCCCTGGAAGGCTCCACCCTGCGTCCGGATGGCAGCGCGAACAATAATCTTTATGGCCACGACGTGAGCGCAAAAGACATTCTCCGCGACCACAAAGTAGGCACTCCTGCCGCCGCCAGATTGATGCTGAGCACGCTCGAAAAGGCGTCGCCGCGCAACAAGACCGGAAATAAAAAGTGAGCAGAAAGAATGATGTGAGGCCGGGCAGGCGGCATATACGCTTATGTGCGCGGCCTGGCAGCAGGATTTTCCCGTACTCCACAATCACTGAAAAGTGCGTGTGTTACACTACTCTTTTCAATCAGATACGCTAAAACGTTCAATGCTCTTATCTAAAGAATATGTTGGGTATTTGGCCCGGCAAATAACGCAAAAATTGATTGGCGGCGAGTTTATCGAGACTAAGGATATTTCCGGCGTCTCGGAGGCTCTTAACCTGGCCCTGCTCGAAGAGCTGCAGCTGGAAGACCGCATCAATGACGAAGTCCGCCTGATCCTCGAACAGTATCAGGACGAAATGCAGCGCGCCGGCGCCAGCTACCAGGAGATGTTCAAGAAGGTAAAGGGCGAACTGGTGCGGAAATACAAGGCGGTATTGTGAGACTCTCTCGCGATAAAGTGAACAAACTGGCGCACACCGTAGCGGACGCTTTGGCTGGATTGAACCAGGTGGAATTTGTCGAGGACCGCAACAGCATCCGCATGGAAGCCCGCCGCCTTCTGGAAAACCTTTTAACGGAAGAAGCAAAGATTGACGTTGCCGCCCGCCAAAAAATCGAGAGCCAGAAGCGCACCATCGTGGAAGGCACTCAGGAGTGGGACATTCTGTATCGCAAGTATTACAACGAGGAAGTAAAGAAGCTGGGAATCTGACCTCGCGTTCTACTGCACGCGATGCCGCTCCTGTGGCGTCATCTCCGCCCACATACGGTTCAGATTGTCTTCAATGCGCCGGTTCTCCGGCTGCTGCTGCCGGGCGACATTAAACCACTGATACGCCTTTACCGGGTCGCGCCGCACGCAGTGCCCGCTGGCATAAAGAGCACCCATTTGTATGGCCGCACTGGCATCATCCTGCTCGGTGGCGGCTCGCAGAAAAAGCATCCCCTGTTCGCAGTTTTGCCGCACGCCCCGGCCCTGCAGATACTGCTGCGCCCGCAACAAAGCCGCACTGGGCCTGGATCGCGGACTGGCGGCTGTTTCGGTGGCAGGACTATCCGCTGGTTCGTCCGCGACTGGCTCTTTTTGCGCGGATTTGCCGGGTGCCTCTGTCTCGGATTTCTCTTCTGCTGATTTCTCTCCCGCCAGCGCGGCTTCTTTTCTGTCTTCAGGTGGACTCTCTGTTCCGGTATTCTGCATGGCAACAGCCGAAGACTGCGCCGCCGCAGGTGGAACCGGCGTGGGCACACGGCTCGCGCCTCTGGGCGTCGGCACCGTGGCCGGATCGGCTTTGGGTATCTCCGGCACTTTTCCATCAGCCTGGCTGGATCGCCACTGGAAATAGATGAGCCCCAGAATGGCCAGCAAAAACAGCAGTAAAAGCACTTTGCGGACACCACCCCGGGAAGCCTGCTCGTCCTCCAGAAGATAGGTGGCATTCCGAGAGGACTCCTCATTCAGGCCCAGAAATGACGGCCCTCCAATCGAGGTGGTATGCACCCGTTCGCTGCTCAACTCAGGTTCACGGCGTGATCGTTGCTGTGCGAGTGCCGGTTTCGCGGAAACCTGAGCGGCAGCCATAGGTGTGCTCGAACGATGGTCCGCGCTCGCACGGTGGCCCACGGCCGCAAGCTCCGGCCCGGGAAGTTTTGCATTGGCTGTGGCGGTGGCGCGCACCTGGGCTATGGCGCCCCGGCGCTCCTGCGCCCGGCGTTCCACACGATTGCCGCACAGGCCGCAAAATTTGTGCCCGGCCTGATTAGCATGCCCGCAGGAAGGGCACTTTTGTCCCCCGCTCTGCGCTACCCGTCTCTCCGCCTGGCGGCGTTCAAAGCGAACGCCGCACATGCCGCAGAAGCGGTTCTCTGCCTGATTTTCCGTGCCGCAGAAACTACATATCATGGAGCTTAAAGTCCTCCCGGACGCAAATTTCCCAGCAGCTCTCTAAGTCAGATGTCAGTGGCAGGAAATGTGCTGTAAACAAAATCCCCTGGTCCTTCCAGGCGCACAGGGTCTTTTGCGTAAACGGTCTTAACCGGTCTTTTACGTAATAAGAGATGCGCGATAATCTTTGAGATAAGTGCTTTCTTCCGAACAAATTTCGCAGGCAGTGACTCAGGCCGCAACCGATGCTGGATTTGAGCTTTCCGGCGTGGCGCGGGTCGAGGAAGCGGACTTTCCCGAACTGAACGCCTTTGTAGAGTGGATCGAAGCCGGCCATGCCGGTGAAATGCACTACCTTGCCAGACGCACGGAAAGCGGCGAGTTGAAACGCGCATCCGCCAGGAATGCCGCTCCGTGGGTCCGCTCCGTAATCGTCTGCGGGCTGAATTACAACACCGACCAGCCGTACTCAACCCGCGTCAGTGACCCGGCACGCGGATGGATCTCCCGCTATGCGTGGGGCAAAAGCGATTATCACCACGCGCTGCATGAACGGCTGCAAAAAGTGGAGGCCGCGCTTCGCGATTTGTCGTCACTACACAATCTCGCGGTGCAAACGCTCAGTTACGTGGATACCGGACCGCTGGTGGAGCGCGTCTATGCCCGATACGCGGGCCTCGGCTGGATCGGCAAGAATACCTGCCTGATTCACCAGAAACTTGGCTCGTTCTTCTTTCTGGGAGTAATTCTCACCTCGCTGGAGCTGCCCCCGGCGCTTCCGGCGGCGGACCGTTGCGGCAGCTGCACCCGCTGCATTGACGCCTGCCCCACCCAGGCCATCATCGCACCCGGCAAGCTCGACGCGCGCCGCTGCATCGCGTATCTCACCATTGAGAAGCGGGGCGAAATGCCGGCTGAGTTTCGTGACGCCGTGGGCCACCACCTGTTTGGCTGCGACATCTGCCAGGATGTTTGCCCCTGGAACAACAAGCCCGGCAATGCAATGCCAACTTCAGCGCCGGAGTTTCAGGCCCAGCCGCAAATGTTTCATCCCGACCTGCAATGGCTGGCCAGCCTGGACGAAGAAGCTTTTCGCCAAAAATTTCGTGACTCTCCGGTAAAACGCGCGAAATACTCCGGGCTCAGACGCAATGCGGCCGTTGCCATGGGCAACAGTGGAAATAAAAAATTTCTTCCCGATCTGGAAAGATTGTCCGCTGATCCCGATGCCGTGGTGGCGGAGCATGCCCGGTGGGCGCTCGATAAACTGCGCTCCAGCTGACAGCAGAGTTATCTAAGTAATCACTTATGTTCTTTGGAAACCTGGCCGGATGGAGGCCACTCGTGTTAATGTCGCCTTGGATGCAAAATGCGAGGCAGACATGGACGATTGCGCGTAAATATCCGCGCTTTCCCATTGATCTGCTTTTGGTCTTAAGATCCAGCGCCAAACTGTATGGCCGCACGCGTGACGTGAGCGAGGGTGGACTGGGGGCAACGGTACCCAGTGATATTCGGCTGGGCACGGTCATGGAGCTGGAATTTCAATTTCCGAATGCCGGCGAGTCTATTTGTCTGGATGGAAAGATCGTTTATCGCCAGGGGTTCCAGTATGGTTTTCTGTTTGTCGCCCCTACCCAGGCGCAAATTGAAGCCATTCGCAAAGCCACGCGCATGCTTCCGATTCTCCGCTGACTTTGCTCTCAAAACAAAATCCCCTCGCGGCAGCAAGGGGACAATTCTTTTAAAAATAAATTTCGCCGATTAATTTGCTGCGCCGCGCAGGACATTGGTTGCGGAAAAGCCCTTCGGCCCCTTCAACAACTCAAATTCCACGGTTTCGCCCTCGTTCAGTGTCCGGTAGCCATCTTCCTGGATGGCCGAAAAATGAACAAACACGTCTTCCCCTGTTGATAATTGAATAAAGCCATATCCCTTGGCTCCGTTAAACCACTTTACAGTTCCTTTCTCTCTCACAAAGCAGCTCCTTTTCGAATCTTCATTTCTTTTCAAACAAATCTCCTCTGCCGTAAAACCGGCAGTGAGAAAAAGCTCGGCCCCGGACATGCAGAAATCCTGGCGGGTTTTTGACGATATACCCCGACCCAGGCGGCCATCTGCCAGACCCGGAACTTTGCCCATAATCCCCATAGGGGACTTCCCAGAGAGGTGAACGCATAATATTCAGGAACTCTGGATTTTGTAAAGGGTTTTTATTTGAGAAATCCAGGAATGCCGGCCTTCCAACCTTTAGTAATTCCACAACAGGAAACGGTCGGGTGCGAAACCCGCAATCTTTGATACGATCTTGGGGAACCCTCATGGAACCACAATCTGGAATATCCAGCGGAGCCACCGCTGCGGCGCCGGCGCCACAGCCAGTTCCCGAACTGGAACAAATCGCCGATACATACCTGGTCCGGCCCTGGAGAACCATGCTCCGCGAGCACGGACTGTCCACGCTGCGCTACCTCACACATACTGAGGCGCATACCTTCGCTTTTTCCGTGGCCGCCAACGCCATTCTCTCGTTTGTTCCGTTTATTGTGGTCATGAGCTGGCTGATTCGTGGGCTGTTCCACTCGCGGCTCATGTTCGAGGTAATGAAGCAGCTGGTGATCGATCATCTTCCTGCTGGCCAGCATGTGGTCGCCGCTATTCTCAGTAATACCGGCGGGCATGTGAAGATTGCCTCGGTTTTTCTGCTGCTGATCACCTCTTCCGGAGTTTTTCTGCCTCTGGAAGTGGCTTTCAACCGGATATGGGGATTCCCTAAAAACCGCTCTTATCTGAGCAACCAGATTGTCTCTCTCGGACTGGCTTTTGCCTGCGCACTGCTGGCGCTGATATCCACGGCGCTGACAGCCGGTAATGAATACGCTTTGCAGTCACTCATGCTGGGGCACACGCAAAACCCATTCTTTGCCATTACCTTTCTGGTCATGCGCAAACTGCTCTCCGCTGCGACCGCCATCGCCATCTTCTTTTTGATCTACTGGATACTGCCGAACGGAAAAGTTCCTCCCCGGCCCGCCTTTGCCGCCGCTTTCGCCATTGGAGTGCTGTGGGAGTTGGCCCAGTACGTCTACGAACTGGTCCTGCCCCTGCTCAAATTCCCCGAGGTGTACTCTGGCTTCTCGGCCTCCGCCACCCTGATGTTCTGGGCATTCATCACCGGACTCATGGTGCTTGCCGGAGCGAGCCTGGCCGCCACGCCACCGGCAGGCTACCAGTTGAGCGAATAGAAACAGTCCGCCCGGAAGGCGCATTTGCGTTTTTATATGCCTGGCGTGCACCAAATGTCCTCTTCCGTGATGCACCGGACTGTCTATAATTCAACTGTTGTCCTTTGCTTTTCCACTCACGCGAAAACTAAAGGCCCGCGGCCTGTGGCCGATCTCTCGCCTTGCCCGAATCGGGACTTGCCTTGCCGGACTTGAGCTGCTCTTGATTTTGCTCAGTGAGACGCTTCGCCTCACAGGAAAATCTGCACAGGGAATGCTGTTGCCTCTCTGGACCACCTCACTTGGCTTTGCCACGGGCGTCCTGTTTCTCTCAGTGGCGGTGCGCTGGTTCCGCACGCATGTCATGTGGCGGCTGCGCAACCAGCTCATTGTGACTTACCTGTTCATTGGCGCCGTCCCCGTTCTTCTGGTGGCGTCCATGGCCGTGCTGGCAGGGCAAAGATTTCTCGGGCAATTCGCCACCTTTCTTACGGTTTCAGAATTTCAATTCCGGCTGCAGCAACTGGCGGCCAGCAACAGCGCCGCCGCGGAACGAATCATTGAGCATGGCGACCGGTCCGAAAATCTGGCGGCGCTCGACCCGATCTTTACCGGACGCACCATTCAGATATTCCCTGCTGCGTCGCGTCCGCGCTGGCTGCAGGACCGGTTCAGCGGCCTGGTTCTGGACCACGGACGGTTTTACCTGCGCGCCGCCGAGTTTGTCGATACGAAAAACGGACGCCTCGTCATCATCTCCAGCGTTCCGGCCGGCGAAAAGCTGCTGGCTGGAATCGCCACCGACTTCGGCAGCCTTACTCTTTCTTATTCCGATCTGGGCCTTCGCCGCGACCGCAATCCGGAAAGCAAAGCTCCGGCGGCTTCCCCGTTCGAAGGCGAGCGCTATACGGCCGGGACCGTACCCCCGGCACGGAACCTTCTCGACCGTGAATTTGAGTTCAGCGCTTTGGTGCCCGCGATTGACTGGAACAGCGGACGAAAAGAAGGCACGGCCATGCTGGCAGGCACCACGCGGCCAGGTCTGATTTACACCAAACTCTCCGCCCACCTGGGGGAGTGGACAGACACGATCAGCGTCTATGTCATTGTTTTTTCCGTCCTGTTCTCCGTGATGGTGCTGACGGCGCTCTACATTGGCCTGCGCCTCATGCGCACCATCACGGGTTCCGTGGCCAATCTCTATGAAGCCACGCAGCGCATCAACCTCGGAGACTTCACGCACCGCATCAAGGTAAAAGAGCGGGATCAACTGGCCGCATTGCAGGTGGCCTTCAACTCCATGACTGAATCGCTGCAGCGCCTGATTGCCGAGCACAAGGAAAAAGAGCGCATGCAAAGCGAACTGGAGATCGCGCATGAAGTGCAGGAGCAGCTTTTTCCCCGCGCCATGGCAGGCACCAGAGCGCTCGAACTATACGGTGTGTGCCGCCCGGCGCGGACCGTCAGCGGCGATTACTACGACTTTCTCCTGAACGGACCGGACCATCTCGGCATCGCGGTGGGCGACATCAGCGGAAAAGGCATTTCCGCCGCCCTGCTGATGGCGAGCATTCATTCCGCGGTCCGCGCCTATGAGCAGGAAACGCTGGTGATGCAGGAAGCCGCTTCCGCTTACGGCAGTAAAAGCGGAGGCTCCGTTCTGGCTGCGCCCGCGGTAACCGCGTCCCCGGCGCGAATGCTCCAGATGCTGAACCGGCATCTGTATCGCAGCACGGCGATGGAAAAATACGCCACGCTTTTTCTCGGGTTCTACGATGGCGAGAGCCACCGCATAACCTACTCCAATGCCGGCCATCTGCCGCCCGTGATTCTCAGCCCCAATGGCTCCATCCGCCGCCTGGATGCGGGCGGAATGGTGGTGGGACTCTTCGATAATCGGACGTATGAAGAACAAACCGTCGATTTTCGCCCCGGAGATATATTCATCGCCTTCAGCGACGGAATCACCGAACCGGAAAATGAATTTGGTGAATTTGGAGAGCAACGGCTGATCGAGACGGTTTTCTCCAACCGGCATCTTCCGCTCGAACGCATCACGGACCACGTGATTGCCGCCGTCCAAGACTGGATCGGCTCCGCCGAAGCGCCGGACGATATCACTTTGGTTCTGGCGCGACGCTCGATGTAGAGCGCGGCCGGTGAGTATTCACCGGAGCCGCGCAATTCGTTCGCTGCGTTAGTGGGCCGCCAGCTTCAACCGGTGGTCCATGTTGGCAAGCCGCCAGCCTGTCTCAAACACCAGCCGGGTCACCTGTGTCATCTTGTCGAAATCGATTTTGTCCACGGTGTCGGTGGTCTTGTGGTAGTCCACGTGTACGCCATCGAAATAGAAAATCACGGGAATGCCGTGCTTGGCGTAGTTCCAGTGGTCGGAGCGGTAATAGATGCGCTCCGGATTGTTCACGTCGTTGTAGTAATAGTCGAGCTTCAGCTTCTGGAATTCCGAGTTGGTCTCTTCGCTGATCTGGTTCAGCTCCGGGCTGATTCGGTCGGCCCCTACCAGGTAGATGGTATGGGCATCGGTGAGGTGCTCGTCTTCTTTGGCGTCGTCACCGGCGGGTTTGGAGCGCCCGATCATATCGATGTTCAGGTCGGCAACCATCTTGTCCAGCGGGACAATCGGGGCAAAATCGGTGTTGTATTCCGAGCCGAGCAGGCCCAGCTCTTCGCCGGCATGGAAAATAATCAGGATCGACCGTTTCGGGCGCTCCCCCTGGGCGAAAGCGTGGGCAATCGACAATATTGCCGTCGTACCGGAGCCATCGTCGTCGGCGCCGGGATAGATGCCTTTGTCATCCGTCCTGAGATGGTCGTAATGGGCGCTGAATATGACGTACTCGTTTTTCAGTTGCGGGTCGCTTCCTTCCAGAATACCAGCCACGTTCTGCGTGGTGACGCGTGTCTGCCGCATGGCAATCACCAGCTTTGCGCTGGCTTCCATGGCCTTTGGGGCAAGCATTTCTTTCTTTCGCACCGTCTCGTAAACGTCCTTCAGGTTCAGCCCGGCCAGCGCCAGTACTTTGTCAGCCAGGTCCGGCCCCAAAACGGCGGAGGGCAGGTTGCCATCCGTACTTTTGGCCAGAGCCACCGCTTCGCGCTCGACCATGCGCTCGCGGAACGATTTGTTCTTCATCATCTCGGCAAAGCGCTGCTGTGGAATCAGCAGCACGCCAATCGCTCCATGAGCGCGCGCCGCTTCCGGCCCTGCTTCCGCGGGGCCAAGTCTGGATTGGTCGATACCAGCGGCGGCGCTGGGCACGATCACCACGATCTTTCCTTTCACGTCCAGCCCGGCGTAGTCGTCGTGCTTTTGCGCTGGAGAAGATATACCGGCGCCCGCGAACACCAGCTGGCCCTGGGCGTCACCGCTTGAATCACGGGCGGGATAGAAGTCGCCAAAAGCGTAATTACCGGTTTGTCCGCCAACGGTCAGCGACATCTGGCTCTTTTCGGCATCCGGCATGGAAGAAACCACTTCAAAGCTCTGCAGGAAGTCGCCGTGGTCGCCTGCCCCGCGAAACCCGTCGGCTTTCAGCCGTGAAGCCAGATACCGGGCAGCAATGGAGAAGTTGGGCGCAAGCGTATAACGCCCGCCAAGCTCCCGTGAGGCCAGAAACTCGAGATGCATGCGGAGTTCGCCCGGAGTAATGGATTCCACCGCCGGAGCGGGGACGACAGGCAGGTTATTCGCCGGAACTGCTCCCGCAGGGAGGAAAACAAGAAGAAAGGCTGCAAAAACAACTCGGGCAGAAAGTGTTTTAAGGTGCATAACCAGATAACTGTATCAGCACCCGGAAGTGGTCACAATAAGTCTCATCCTTCTTTCCCGGAGACCGGGCAGGTACAATGTGGGAAAAGAGGTTTGGCTGCACCCTTTTGTAATGATCATTCAACTCCGGCCAGGGCTGTAAAATCTTACTTTGCATAACACTCTGACTTCAGTGAAACAGACGATTATTGTTCTGGAAGACGATTCGGACATCGCCAATCTGGTGCGCTATCATCTCCAGCAGGCTGGATTTAACGTGCACGTATGCTTGTCGGGTGACAAGGTCCTGGCGGCGGCGCGGGAGCATACGCCTCTGCTCTTTCTGCTCGACATCATGGTTCCGGGAAACAGTGGCCTGGAGGTTTGCCGGCAGATTCGCGAAAGCAGGGACCTCGCGCGCTTCCCGGTCATTTTCCTTACGGCAAAGTCATCGGAAGAAGACAAGGTGCGCGGGCTCGAACTGGGCGCCGATGACTACATCGTTAAGCCATTCAGTCCGCGCGAACTCGCGGCGCGCGTGCGGGCGGTGCTGCGGCGCTTTGAGCAGCCGGTAACCACCACCATCACCACGCGCGATTTCGAACTCGACAGCGAGTCCGTGACGCTCACCGTCCGCGGCCAGCAGGTGGAGATCACCGCCACGGAGTTCCGGTTGCTGCACTTCCTCGCCTCCCATCCCGGCCGCGTGTACACGCGCGATCAGGTGCTGGACGCCGTTTGGCGCGAGACTTCGTTCGTCACGCCCAGATCGGTGGACGTCTATGTGCGCCGTCTGCGGGAAAAAATAGAAGAAGACCCCGAGCGTCCGAAATATCTCAAAACCGTGCGCGGAGCCGGGTACAAGTTCGAGGCGGCCAAATAATGAGGAACCGGGTCTTCCTCAAGATGATGCTGGCCCTGGCTGCGGTGATTGGAACAGGCGCTCTGATTATCGATTTCAGCATCCGGCAAACCTGGGAGGCCTCGCTCAGCCATGATATTCAGCGTCTGCTTGAGCAAAATGCCGAAAGCTTTTCCCGCCGGATCGAAAACGATCACGACCACTCACTCCAGCAGATGACCGAGGAAGAAGCGCGCATGACCGGAAAGCGCGTCACGGTCATCGCACGTGATGGATTGATCCTGGCTGACTCCGGACCAGGTTCGGGCACGGGGGAAAATCTCGCCGCCCGTCCTGAAGTGAAAGACGCTCTTCAGGGAAAAACCGGCAGCGTCATCGAACCAGGAGACAGACCGGGAAACGACATTCTCTATGCAGCCGTCCCCAGCGGCGGCAAAGTGCTTCGCCTGGCGCTGCCTATTTCGTCGCTCCAGAGCCATGTGGTGCGGATCCGCAGCACGCTGCTTCAGGCCACGATCACCACTCTGATTCTGGCGCTGGTCGTGGCCCTGCTGGGCGCTCACAATGTTTCATCACGTCTGCGAAGGATCGTGGAATTTGCCGGGCGCGTGGCTTCGGGTGATCTTTCGGCGCGCATCGCCGAAGACAGTGGCGATGAAATCGCGCAGGTAGCCGAGGCCCTCGATCGCACGGCGCGGCAACTGGAAAAGAATTTTTCCGCCATTCGCGAGGGCCGCGCCCAGCTTGAGGCCCTGCTGAACGGAATGAAGGACGGAGTGATTGCCGTCTCACCCGACCTGCATGTGCTTTGGGCCAACCGGGCTATCGCCGAGATTATTCGCCAGCCAGTGCGTATCGGAGCTCCCGTCACCGAAGTTGTGCGGCATCCCGACTTTCTTTCCGCGATTCGCACTGCCATCCGGACACAGCAGCGCCAGAGCGCCATTGCAACTTCGCTCACCGGCCCCAGGTCGTTTTCCATCAACGCCGAACCTCTGCCGGATGGCGGCGTGGTGAGCGTGCTGCACGATATTTCCGAGATCGAGCGGGTGGAGAAAACGCGAAGAGATTTTATTGCCAACGTCTCCCACGAATTGCGGACGCCGCTTACCTCCATCCGCGGCTACACGGAAACTTTGCTGGAATCCGGCGAAGCGCTCAGCGGCAATACTCAGGAGTTCATGCAGGTCATCCGCCGCAACGCGGAGCGCATGGGACGGCTCACTGAAGATTTGCTGGTGCTGGCACGCGTGGAGTCGGGCGAACAAAAACTCGATCTGCATCCCTACCCTGTTGCCCAGATGATTGCCGAGGCCGCTTATTCCATGCAGGCCAGCGCCGCCAGCGAAGGCGTGGAGCTTTCCGTTGGTGAGATGCCGGATGTCTCCGTGATGGCCGACACCTACGCCATGCATCAGGTGTTCGGCAATCTGATCAGCAACGCTTTACGCTATGCCCAGAGCGGCGGGAAGATCCTGATTGGCGCGGTTGAAAAAGACAGTACGGTCGAATTCTTTGTCCGCGATTTTGGCCCCGGCATCGCCTCCGAGCACCTGCCCCGTATCTTTGAGCGTTTTTACCGGGCAGACAAAGCCCGTTCGCGCGAAACCGGCGGCACCGGACTGGGACTGGCCATTGTGAAGCACATCGTACTCAATCATCATGGCACGGTGCGCGTGGAGAGCGCCATCGGCCACGGCTCTACATTCTTCTTTACTATTCCGCGTGCCTGAATTTCCGGGTGAATCGTTTCACTCTCTATTCACGCTTTTTTAACAATCTTGTAACAAACCTGCTCTATAAGAGACAGTGGCAATCTATTAAATAAGGAATATCTGCGGAGGAACATATGCGAATGAAGTGGCTGGCAGGGATGCTGTTGGCATTGTTTGCGCTGGGCGCGTTTGCCGAGACAGACCTGAATGGTGCGGGCGCTACTTTCCCCTATCCGATTTACTCCAAGTGGTTCAGCGAATATCAAAAGCTCCATCCTGACGTAAAAATCAATTATCAGTCCATCGGCAGCGGCGGCGGCATTAAGCAGATTACGGCTAAAACCGTGGACTTTGGCGCCAGCGACGGTCCTATGACCGACGAGCAGCTGAAAGCTGCCGGCTTCGAAATCCTGCATCTGCCCACCGTACTGGGCGCCGTGGTACCCACCTACAACGTTCCTGGCGTCTCCACCGACCTGAAGTTTTCCGGCGACGTGCTGGCTGACATTTTTCTGGGAAAGATCACCAAATGGAATGATGCCCGCATCGCCAAAACCAATCCGGGTGTGAAGTTCCCGGCGCTGGATATTGTGGTTGTTCACCGTTCGGATGGCAGCGGCACCTCTTATATCTGGACCGATTATCTTTCCAAGGTGAGCGATGAGTGGAAGACTAAAGTCGGCAAAAACACCTCGGTAAACTGGCCGGCTGGTCTGGGTGGCAAAGGCAATGAAGGCGTCTCCGGCACGGTGAAACAGACGGAAGGCGGCATCGGCTACGTTGAGCTGATCTACGCCCTGTCGAACAACCTGTCTTATGGCAGCGTGCAGAATCCGGCGGGCCAGTTCGTGAAGGCAAATCTTGAATCGGTTACCGCGGCGGCGGCTTCGGTGAAAGACATGCCCGAGGATTTCCGCGTCTCCATCACCAATGCACCCGGAAAAGCAGCGTACCCCATCAGCAGCTTTACCTGGCTGCTGATTCCGGCGAAATGGTCAGATGCCGGAAAAAAGAAGGTGATGATCGATTTTCTGAACTGGATGCTGGAGGGCGGCCAGGGCATGGTGGGCAATCTGCAGTACGCCCCGCTGCCAAAGAACGTCGTTGCCAAAGAAAAGCAGAAACTTACGCAAATTAAGTAACGAATTAACCCGAATATTGCATTCTGACCAGAGCATCTTCAGGCGGTGCTCTGGTCTTTTTTTTAACATTACTTTAACCATGATCTGGTAACTTCCCTAGCATGCCTGCATTTCATCAAAATAAGGTGTCAGACACTGCTCCGTCCGAACCCCCTTCCGAAACCCCTTCGGTCGCGATTTCGAGCAGTGCAGGCGAGAACCATACATACGCGCTTTCTTCCGTTGTAAAGCAAAAGTTCCGGACGGGACACAGAGGCTACGCGGATGCCACTTTTCGCTGGCTGGCGATTACCTGTGGCCTGGCCATCCTCGCAATCGTTGGGCTGATTCTTTTTGAACTCATCACCCAGTCGCATCTTTCTCTGCAGAAATTTGGCTTCAAATTTTTGGCCAAAAGCATCTGGGACCCCAACGCCGATGATTTTGGCGCTCTGCCCTTTATCTACGGGACCCTGGTATCTTCGTTTCTTGGGCTGCTGATCGCCGTGCCTCTCTCCGTGGGAACCGCTCTTTTTCTCACCGAGATTTGCCCCCGCCGGATACGCGCCGTGCTTTCTTTGTGCGTGGAGCTTCTGGCAGCCATTCCCAGCGTGATTTACGGGCTTTGGGGCATTTTCGTGCTTGTGCCGTTCCTGCGGCAGCATCTTGAGCCCTTCCTGCAGAATTACTTTCAGTGGACTGGATTGTTTAACGGACCGAAAATCGGCTTCGGCATGCTGGCCGCCGGAATCATCATCGCCATTATGATTCTTCCTATCATCTCTTCCATCAGTCGCGAGGTGATTGTCGCCGTACCCCGGCAGCAGCGTGAAGCCGCGCTGGCGATGGGCGCCACCAAATGGGAAATGCTGCGTATGGCCGTTTTGCGCAATGCCAGGCCGGGCATTTTTGGCGCCATTATCCTGGGTTTGGGGCGCGCCTTTGGAGAAACCATGGCCGTGACCATGGTGATCGGTAACCGTCCGGAGATCGCCCGCTCTCTTTTTGCGCCGGGAGATACACTGGCCAGCTCGATTGCCAACCAGTTTAACGAAGCCACCACACCGCTGTATCAGCACGCTCTGGTCGAAATGGGGCTGGTGCTGTTTGTTCTGACTCTGCTGGTAAATGCCCTGGCTGGACTGCTGGTCTGGAGCATCACACGCGGCCAGCCTGCGAGGGGTCTTGCCTAATACCACGCATAACATTCACTGGCGGCGCCGCGCTAAAAACTATCTCGCGCTGGGAATCATCACGTCGGCGGCCCTGATCGTTACCATCCCCCTGTTCCTGATTCTGGGAACGGTGGTGCAGCATGGGCTCAGCGGCCTGAATCTCGCCTTTTTCACTCAGACGCCCAAGCCCGTCGGTGAACCGGGTGGCGGCATGTCCAATGCCATCGTGGGCTCTCTGATGATCCTTGGGCTGGCCAGCCTGATTGGCGTTCCACTCGGAATCGGCGCCGGTATTTATCTGGCTGAGTATGGCCGCAACCGTTATGGCAATCTTGTGCGCTTTACCGCGGACGTGCTCAACGGTGTGCCCTCCATCGTGATTGGCATTACGGCGTACGCTCTGGTAGTGGCCGTTCAGGGGCATTTTTCCGGCTTTGCCGGCTCGATTGCTTTGGGCATCATGATGATCCCCATTGTCAGCCGCACCACGGAAGAAGTTCTGCTTCTGGTTCCCCAGTCCATACGCGAAGCCGCCCTGGGGCTGGGCATTTCCCGGTGGCGCACTATTCTTTCCGTGATTCTTCCCTCGGCCCGGGCCGGCGTGGTAACAGGCGTAATGCTGGCTTTTGCCCGCATTGCCGGAGAAACAGCTCCCCTGCTGTTTACCGCTCTGGGCAACCAGTTCTGGACCGTAAAAATGAACCAGCCCATGCCCGCCCTGCCCCTGCAGATTTTTGCTTATGCCATTTCCGCCTTTGAAGACTGGCATCGCCAGGCCTGGACCGGCGCCCTGGTGCTGATCAGCATGATTATGCTTGCGACAGTGGCTTTCCGGTTTGCAACCAGCCGCGGCATCAAGGAGACGAGCTAATCCATGGAAGGTCAAAGTCACATTCAGGTCCAGAACCTGAATGCCTGGTTCGGCAAAACACAGGCCCTTTACAACATTAATCTGGAAGTATTTCGCGGACATACCACGGCCATCATCGGCCCCTCGGGCTGCGGAAAATCCACCTTTGTACGCTGCATCAACCGCATGCACGAAACGCTGCCCAACACTCGCGTGGACGGCAAAATCCAGATTGCCGATCTGGACGTCTACGGCAAGGGCGTGTCGCCCGTCTCGGTACGCCGCCGGGTAGGAATGGTATTTCAAAAACCCAATCCCTTCCCTACCATGTCGATCTATGACAATGTGGCTTCCGGGCTCAAGCTAAACGGTTTTCATAGCCGGACGGAACTGGACAGAATTGTCGAGAAATCGCTGCGCGACGCGGCGCTTTGGGATGAAGTGAAGGATTCTCTCAAAAAGAAATCCGGCTCCAGTCTTTCCGGCGGACAGCAGCAGCGGCTCTGTATTGCCCGCGCTCTGGCCGTGGAGCCCGAGGTCCTGCTGATGGACGAACCGGCCTCGGCACTGGACCCGATTTCCACTTCCAAAATCGAAGATCTGATTTTTGAACTCAAAAAGCAGTACACTGTCGTGATCGTCACCCATAACATGCAGCAGGCTGCACGGGTGGCCGAGTATACTGCGTTTTTTCTGATGGGCAATCTGGTGGAACTCGACAAAACGGAAAAGATGTTTACCAAGCCTTCTGACAAGCGTACGGAAGACTACATAACCGGGAGGTTCGGATGACGCGCACACGGTTCCACCAGGCACTGGATGATTTGAAGCAAAAGCTGCTCGCAATGGGCGGTATGGCGGAGCAGGCCGTGGAACGCGCGGTGCGCGCCTATCAGACCGGAGACGTCTCGGTCTGCCAGCTGGTCCTGCGGGACGAGGGAAAAATCAACGCCGCCGAGCGTGAAGTGGACGAACTGGCCATGGATTTACTGGCCATGCAGCAGCCCATGGCGGTGGACCTGCGCTTTATTATCGCGTGCATCAAAATCAACGCCGATCTGGAGCGCGTGGGCGATCAGGCGGTGAATATAGCGGAGCGCGTTCTGGACCTGTCGCGGCATCCCAAATCCAGCGTGAATGCCGACATTGCCCGCATGGCGACCCTCTCCATCAACATGGTGCGCGAGGCGCTCAATGCGTTTCTTACAGCCGATGCCGACATTGCCCAGGGCATCCTCGAAAAAGACGACCTCGTGGACAACATGAACCGCGAAATCTTCGAGGCCGCCGATCACTCCATGACTCATTCTATGGAGACGCATCGTCACGCTCTGGACACACTGCTGGTAGCAAGAAACCTGGAACGCGTAGCCGACCACGCCACGAATATAGCCGAAGACGTGATCTTCTGGGTGCGCGGCGCGGACGTGCGACATCACGCCCAGGGGTGATACAGGGAATCTTCGAAAGTGGTCAGATAAGCTGAGCGATGTTCCAACAGGATTGGAAGTGCTATGGCGATTTTGCAACAATTATCTGTATAAACCGATTGCCTTGCGCAGGTGCTTCGCGAGTTCTATCGCCTCATCTTGCAGCAGTTTGTCGCCAATCCGTTGCCGTCTGCAACGTGCAGTGACTTCGACAGCGTTGTCGAGTCCATACCATGGCGTAATGGCTCTGATTTCGGTGATAGCTTCAATCGGGATATCGCGAGTGCGTCTCCACTTCAATGCTGTGCGCGTCCAGCGGAGGGCGCCTGCCTCAACCACAATCTCCTCAACGCCAAACGCACCCCATACAGCTATAGCAAGTCCAATGCCGTAACACGTCAATCCGAGAGCCAATAGTGGCAAACAGTATAGGATGTCATCGGGGTTGCGTCGTGCTGTGTCGAACAACATGTCACAGAACAGAACAAATCCGGCCGAAATCACGCACATCATCCAAAAATACCATCCTCTGGAGTTCTGACGCTCAATGCGTACACTGGATTTGCCGTGCAAATGGCGAATCGACACGCGCCTACGCAAGTACTTATCAAAGTTGAACATCGTGTGCCGGGAACAATCCTATACCAGCTAACTCTCGAAAACAGGCGTTTACATTCGGCACGGCGGCTGGATTACGGCGCGCGCCAGTTATCGGCTGCCCCCCGCTGCGGCGGCAGCGAAAAATCGCTCCGAACTATTCTGCTCATGGCTGAGCCAGATATCCTGTATCTCTTCCATTTTTTCGGCAACGGCGATGGAGAAGCCGGTGGTGGTAAATACGCTCAGATCGATCCACACCGGCGTAAGCGTGTCCTTGCGATACAGAATGAAGTTGCCCGTGCGTCTGCCGCGATTGTTGATTAGGCTAAAGGCCAGACTCCAGTTCGCTTCCGATACCACCAGACTCTCGTTCCAGAGATGGGAAAGGCCGAAATTATCTGTTTGCTGGAAGGGAAAGCAGTCCAGATTTTCCGGCAGGGGTGAAACCAGGCTGATGCCGAAACCATCAAAGCCAATCGGCTGCAGGCACTGCTGCAGCGACTCGCAAAAGTCCATTACTGTTTCGCAGCCGCTCATGGCGTCGGCAGCGCGGCGAATGCTCACGTTGTTGGCAATCACGCGCCGCAAATTCAGTGCCCGGCTGGCCTCCTGCTTCAGCTCAGAGATTTCGTGATAGCGCAGCTGTTGCATGCCGACCATAACACCCACCCCGAGCACCACCAGCACCATGCCTACGGTCTGGCTGCCCGGATTGAGCAAAAACAGACTTAGCAACCCAAAACAACCGCTCACTCCATAGAGCAGCAGGACCGCCTGCCTGTGAGATACGCCGCGGCTGATGAGTTTGTGGTGAATGTGCTCGCGGTCGGCCATGAACAGATGTTTTCGACTGAGAAATCGGCGCAGGACCGAAATCGTAACGTCAAGAATCGGCAGACCGAGTGAAACAATGGGGATGGCGACAGCCACCATGGTGGGCGACTTTTGCGATCCCGCCAGAGCAATGGCGCTGAGCAGGAACCCGATCAGCAGGCTGCCGCAGTCGCCCAAAAATATGGAAGCCGGATTGAAGTTGTAGCGCAGAAATCCGGCGATGGCCCCGGCCAGCACCAGCGTGAGGAACAGGATGCCGTCATTGTGTCCGACGAGCGCGATGATGCAAATGACCAGGGTGGAAAAAAGCGCGGAGCCGGCCGCCAGGCCATCGAGGCCGTCAATCAGATTGAAAGCGTTGGTAATCCACAGCACCCAGAGAATAGTGAGCGGCACTCCGATCAGCCATCCCACGCTCACGCCTCCGGTTTTGATGGAAACCAGATGCACGCCAAAGCCGTTCCAGTAGAGCAGCAGCGCGGCCAGAATCTGCACGCTGAATTTGGTATAAGGGCGCAGACCGCGAACGTCATCCACCAGACCGAGCAACGACACCAGCGTGGCGGGGCCGAGTATGCTCGCGGCCATGGAAAAAGAAACCGCGCCGGGCAAGCCAAAGTGCAGCCAGCGTGAGAGCAGCAGCATCTCCCACATGGTGAGCAGAATGGCCAGCCCGCCAAACCGCGGAATTGGGCGGGTGTGGATGTGCCGCGAATCAACGGGGGCGAAAACCCATCCCCGGGCCAGCGCAAAATCGCGCACCCAGCGAGTGAAGACTGCGGAACTCAGCACTGAAATGGCTAAAACGATTAGCTGCATGTTTTTGGTGACGAAGACTAACGGCGGCTATTCATGCGACCCAGGAAAATTACTGCGAACTCATTACCTCGCGATAGACATCCATAATTCCCGCTGCCATTTTGCGGGCTGTAAATTCTGTCTCCACACGTTTGCGGCCGGCTTCTCCCATCTCCTGGCGCAAAGAGGGATTTTTGAGCAACTTTTGAATCGTCTCCGCCAGCGCATCCGGGCGCTGAGGCGGTACAAGAAATCCGGTTACACCGTGCTGGTTGACCCAGGAAACCCCCGTAGGCAGATTCGTGGAGACAACGGGCTTGCCGCAGGCCATGGCTTCGAGCTGAACCATGCCAAACATCTCACTGTTGGCGATGGATGGCAGCACGAAGACATCGCACGCATGATAGTAGGTCAAAAGTTGATCATCGGCAATGTTACCGAGGAAGCTGACCTTATTCTGCAGATTCATGCTGCTCGCCATCTGCCGCAGACTGGTTTCCAGCGGGCCGGTGCCGATGATCCAGAGCCTGGCGTCCAGTTTGCTCATGGCCTGAATAAGGTATTCCACCCCTTTGTAGTAGACCAGCCGGCCAATAAATAGAATCACAGGTTTATCGCCGCACAGCTGCTGGACTTTACTTTGCCCGGATGACGTTAAATTGAACTTCTCAAGAGGAATTCCAAACGGCACTATCCGGCATTTATTACGAAATTGAGAAACGAATGGCGATACATCGATGTGGTTCGGCGTGGGAACAACAATGCAGGACACCCGGTCATAAAACGATCTCAGCAGCGGAGCATAAATCCGCAGCAGCGATTTTTGCCGGACAATGTCGCTGTGGAAATGCGCCACAAGCGGGCGATCTCTCGCCGTAAGCAGATAGGACATTTCCCCAACCGGATTAGGGAGATGAACATGCACAATGTCTCCCGGCAACTTTCGCACCCATCCAGGAAAACCCGGCGTTATGGGCGATGAGAACAGAGTTCCCCAGTTCGCCGCGCGTGTAATCCTGAAGCCGCGCTGCTCGTGGACGGTGCGCGCCCTTGTGTTGGCCACAAGCACGTGCAGTTCGACCTGCGACTCCAGTTCCTGGCACAGATCCCTCAGCACGGTCTCAATGCCGCCGCGATAGGGATCAAAAAATTTCCCCACCTGAAGAACCTTCAAGAGACTCTCACCATCCGCTGCGGGCCTTTTACGGGGATGGTCGATAAGATTTTTTCGTAAACTCTCACCGTTTCATCCGCACACTTTGACCAGCTAAACTTTTCCGCCTGACGGAGTCCCTCCTGGCGACGCTGTTCGGCATCCCCGGATTTTGAAAAAAAGACCTGAAGCACAGCCCGAGCAAAAGCTTCCACATTGCCAATCTCGGCATAAACAGCGGCCTTGCCCCCGACTTCCTTCAGCGCGGGAACGTCGCTGGATACGACCGGCAGTCCACAGGCCATGGCTTCCAGCAGAGGCAATCCAAAACCTTCGCGCTCCGAAGGCAGGACCAGTACCGAGGCTTTGCGATAAACCGAGGCCAGAACTCGCTGCGGCAAAAAAGGAAGCGTCACAATAGCATTCTCAAGCCCCAGCTGTTTCGCCGTAGCCTGTTGGTCGTGGGTAAACTCTCCGCCGACGCGCAGCAGCGTGGCATCTGGAATAACTTTCCTGATCTCCGCAAACACGCGCAAAAGGACGTCGATGCGTTTGCGCGGAATCACGCTGCCGACATGAAGCAGTTTGGTCCCGCCGTGCCGTTTTAGCAATAACTCTGCTTCCTGGTCGGCAATCGCGTCCGGAGCAGGAGAGAAAATGGACTCTACTCCCATATAGACCACGCTTATCTTTTCCGGCGCTACCCAGCCCTGGGCCAGCAATTCTGCGGCGGTCGCGCCCGTGTTACAGAGCACTTGCGCCGCCTTTTGCATGCCGCTCAGTATTCTCGCGGCCATCCGTTGAAACGCCCACGACCGCCCGGCGCCGCCGGCTTCGAACAGGCAGCGAAAGGCATCGAGATCGTGACAGGTAACCACCGCGCGTCCGGGCGGCAATGCGTGCACAAGATGCGCATAGCTGTGATCGACAACATGAAATAAATCAAAGCCTGCCGAGTGATGCCGCAGCCATCGCGGATATTTCACGAAACGATTGAAGGCCCGTTGCGCGGTATCGGCCCGTCTCATTGGGCCAGGCACAGCCCTTTCCCAATGCCTCTTGTACTCAGGACGCAGGTGCTCGGCCTTCAACCCTCCACAATATTTTTCCTGAAGGTTTTGGAGCAGCATGTCCGCCACCAGGTCCATGCTTGGCCAATGCTCCTGAAGCAAATCGCACACGATGCCCACACGCGGCAGGCCATGGAGTCCGTTATCTTGTGTCAAAGCGAGTGCGTGCCTTCCTGCTCTTTTTTCGATCTGCGGGCGTCGTCAGCCCGCCTTTGTCAGTAATCTTTCTTTGTTAGTAATAAGGGGCTGCTCCGCAAGCCAGCGATAAAAATCGGCGAACTGAGCGGCAACCGCCGGGCATGAATACTGGCGCACGCGCTCCAGTCCCCTTGCCGCCAAAGCATTTCTTACGGAAGGGTTGGCAAGCAAGTCCTGAATAACCTGGGCCCAGGCGGCCGGATCAGCCTCTGGCACTACCCGTCCCGCATCGCCAATCACAAAAGGAATCTCACCGGAATCACTGCCAGCTACCGGGACACCGGAGGCAAATGCTTCAACGATCATCCTGCCAAATTGTTCTCGCCAGTGACTGGTGGTTTGACTGGGAGCAAGCAGCATGTCCATCGCGGCCAGGTATCGAGGAACCTCGTCATGTTTTACCAGTTTGACGCGTACACGGTCCTGCCAGCCGCGTGCTTTTGCCCAGTCATTGACTTTGCTTTCATAAGGACCGCTCCCCAGCAGAAGCAGGTTCCAGGACTGGGACACAGGCAGCAATTCAACCGCGCGCATCAGCACATCCAGCCCCTTGTCCTGCGACAGCCGTCCCAGAAATCCAAGCACCGGAGCATGAAGGCCCAGTTCTTCCAAAACTCTCTGGCGCTGCTCACTGGCAAGAGGACGAAATGCACTCACATCGACGGCAAGAGTAAGGACCCTTCCCTTCTCTTCGGGAAAGCCACGCTGGACCATGGTTTCAAATACCAGACTTCCGCCGGCAATCCATGCCTGCGCCCGGCGAAGCGTCTGCCGCTCAAAAAAGCTAAACGGGGGCGGATAACGCTTCAGCAGACTTTGCGCCGTGCGAAATACAAATCGCGAAGGACAATCCCGCAAGGCCCGTGCAATCTGGTAACCGGCATAAATGTACGGCTCCTCCCAGGCATGGACAATATCAAATTCTCCTTCCCGCATCAGACGCCGCAATTGCGCATGGTCGTAGTGAAAAATGTGTATCCGTCCGGTCCAGGCTGCATCGAGTGATATCAGCCTGAGCCGCGAACCTTCCGGTTCGGGATCAACCGTCAGCGGGCGCAAATCTCCCTGAAACGTTCCTGGAGCAGCCACCGTAATGCTGAAGCCAGTATCTTCCGCCAGTGTTCGCCACATGGCCCGGTTCACCGCGAGAACGTGAGAATGGCCGATCGTCAAAATCCGCAGAGTGCGGCCCATCAGTTGCCCCACCTGCTGTTTTGCAGTTCGGTTAGTTCAGGACACGGCGCGGGAAAAGCAACCACCTGCGCGTTCCAGTGCGCTTCCGTGACTCCATCCGTTCCGCCGGGCACCACGGGGAAATAACCCAGGGCTTTCAGCCTGCCGGAAATCGCGGCATTCGTGCCGTGCAATTCGATGATCAGTATGGGACGCGCTTTCCGTATAGTCTCAGCGGCGCCGTCCAGGACCGCTGCTTCGGCGCCTTCCACGTCGATCTTCATAATCCCGGGCAGTGGCAAAGAGTCGCGTTGCACAACGCTGTCGAGGCGAAAAACTCTCACTTCGGTCTTCCCTGCCTGGTTATCCACTTCTTTGGCTGAGCTGGCCAGTCCGCCGAACGTCGGGTCTTTCGACAACAGAAATTCGGCGGTCCCATCGCGATCAGCCAGCGCAAAGTTGTTCGCCACCACATGGGTAAATCCGTTCAGCTGCGCGTTATGCCGCAGCAAAAGGAAGTTCGCCTCAAGCGGTTCAAAAGACACGACCCGGCCAGACGGGCCAACCAGCCTCGCGGCGATGACGGTAAAAAAACCAACGTTCGCGCCGATGTCATAGACCACCTGTCCGGACCGGGCCACGGTTTGCATCGCGCTTTGTACATCCCGATCGGCGCTTCCCAAAAGAAACCCGACGTTGGAAGGCCCGGCATTGAACCGAAGCCCCTTGCCCACGCCGCGTTGAATGGTCCCCTCCTGATTTCTGAGCGAATCGCGATACCAGTTCATCCGGCGTTTGAGCCAGGGAAAACGTGCTCCGGTGCTGGAGACCATCCGGATGACCGGAACTGGCATGAGGCCCGCCAGCCTGTAACAGGCGGCGCGAAACCAATGAGAGCGTGTTGTTTGTGTGGCTTCCATTTCTGATGTGTGCGCTTGATCAGAGTTTATCTGCATTGGCTGCTGAAATCGCGCCAGACCCTCTGCCTGCTGCAGGGCCAGTGCCGGCGAAGCCGCCCTTGATCACCTTCTCCACCAGAAGATCAAATTCATCGCAGTGCCACTGCAGTGTCCAGCTCTGGGCCAGCGTCCGCGCGCCCTGGCAAAGATCCGGATGGATCTTTGGATCGAGTGCGCGCACAACGGCCTCGGCAAGCCCGGCCGCCGTGGGTGGATCACCGTGGGCCAGAAACCCGTTTTCTCCGGCATGGAGCCAATCCGGAATACCGCCCACGCGAAAGGCAACTGTTGGGACGCCGTAGAGTCCGGCTTCTACTCCCACCACGCCACAAGGCTCAGGCCAGAGACTGGGAACAATCAGCAGGTCGGACTCAGCGTAAGCTTTGCCTACATTCGCTTTTTCCAGCCATCCCTTAAATTCGATCCGGAGATTGGGTACAGATGCCTGTAACCGCTCCGCCTTGTGCTGCCACCGCTTGCGGTCCGGGCCATCACCGACAAAGACAAGTTCAATGTCGCGGTCCGCACCTGCCCGGATGGCCGGCAGCGCATCCAGCAGGACCTCGCCGCCTTTGAGCCGGTCCATGCGGCCCACAAAAAGAAGACGCCAGTACCTCGGGGCATCCGGCCTGATGACGCGAGGGCGCTGTTTGCTGTCGCCAAATACCGGATAGGGCAAACGATACGTGGCAAAACCGTGGCGATTATATTCCTCGGACAGATAGCTTGAGTTCGTGGCAATGACTGCATAACTGCGCATCAGTTTCAGGCGCTGAGCTTGCTCACGGTAAAGCTTCGCCATGGTGATGGGGCTGCGTCCGCCGCAGCGGCGCGGGAAATACTGCAGCAGGCAAGCCGGTCCAAACAAGCGCGTACACGGCGCGGGCTCTGGAAACTTCCGCGTCTTGTGCCCGCTGATGCAGGTCACATAATTGTGGGCGAAAAAGATCCCTGGCGCCAGCTTCAGCACCTCAGCTTCAAACTTCATGTCCGTGGTGCCATGGCAGAAGATCAGTTCCGGACTCCAATCCCTGATCCGCTGCAAAGCGCCGGCAGTCCCAAAATCCTCCAGCCGCCATTGCGGCACTTTATCCGGAAAATCAAAGGGCTGGCGATTGAGCGGGCCTTCATCGGTGTAACAAACGGCAATGTCGTGGCCTCTTTCCAAATAGGCTGGGACCATGGCCTGGAGATAGCTCTCCGTGCCGCCGACTCTTCTTCGAAAATAAGTCAAAAATAAAATGCGCATAAAATAAATAGCTAAGTAACTGCGGAATGGGTTGCGCTCGTTAAGTGCGCAATGGTCTCTGCATTCCACGGCCTTTTTTCTTCGCGCAGGACCTGCACGGAAACAGAGGCGGCAAACAGTGCGTAATAAAGCTGTTTTCCCGCGTTCGCCATGCGTTCCCGTTGATGATCATCTTCCAAAAGCTGTACAGCCCGTGTAACGAGGGACCGTGTGTCACCCGAGGGAACAATAGCCAACTGGCCGCACTCCAGCCAGAAGGGTTCGGTGGAATGGCCGCTGGTGGTCAACAGCGCCCGTCCAGTGGCCAAAGCGGCCATGGCAGCGGTCCGGCGGGTGCTGATTCCATCTATGTAGGGCTGGACCAGTAAATCACAGGCACTGACATGCGCGGAAAGTTCATCCCGCGAAAGTACGCCGCTGCACAAAATGCGCGAGGCCATATCGGGATACGCGCTTTGCAATTCTCGCGATAACGCCAGACTGCGCTTGCCTATGAGCAGAAAACAGACGTCGTTCTTCTCTTGCAAAAGACTGGGAACCAGCTGCCGTAGTTGGCCTTCCACCAATGAATCGCCTATGCCAAGATGGCCCACAATGCGGCTGGCTTTTCCTTCACGACAGCGCTGCCGGACCGCGGCAATTTTTTCCGGCTCCGCATCTCCGGAAACGTTGCACGAGACAGGCAACCATCCTGCCGGAGCCTTAGCGTTCTGCAAAAACTCTCTCCATGCCTCACATGAAATCCAAATCTTTGCGGCTGCGTCTTTCAGCAATGCCACCATCACCCGGTGCACCGCTGCCGCGATATTGGCCTTCCAGCTGATACCGAACGACAGCCAGACCTCATGAAACATGATCTCTGCGTGGTCGCGCTTCATTTTGGCTCGCAGCCACAGCCAAACACAAAAGAACACGTTCATGGAACGATAGCCATATCCGTGCGGCACCCACTGTACAAACAAACGGCGCGGCGCTGGAAACTCGTCCATCAGTTTGCCTGCGCGCCACAAGTCGCGGGGCGAGAAGCCGCCCATCATGCGATGAACACTGACTCCTGTACACTCCGGCGCCTCACCAGATGCACTGCCACACCAGACGTGGACCTCGTCTCCAAAGCGGGCCAGCTCTTTGGCGATTTCGAATGAGTAGTCGCCCACGCCGCCGATCTGCGGGGGAAACTCACAGGTGACGATGTGCCACTGCCGCGACATCCGTTTCGTTATTACTGTTTCTTTCCTTTCCATCTAAACATCACAGAACAATCTGATGCGTCTGCATTGTACCCTCAGGCCTGTGCAGTCATGACTTTGGGTTCCTGACAAACCATACCGGCATGACCAGACACCATGGAAGGGAAAAGTCGATCACGTACATGAAGCACTGGATATTCAATGAATCGCGACATTAATACCCCAACCGCAATACTAATAACAAAGTAGAGCGCGTATAGTGCAAGCCCGTCCACATGCTTGTGCAACCCACGACGAAGCATAGCCAAAACCCACGGGAGCATGGCTGCATGCCAAAGATATATTGAATAGGAATACATTCCGAGAAAAGCGACACTGCGGCTGACTGGTGTAATCCATGCTGCGAATTTCTCTGTAATCACTTGCGGCATGTGTAAAACAAGCACAAGCACGATTCCAAATCCCAAATACAGTAACGTCAGACCACCGGAGAGCATAATGCGGCTCTCCTCGGGAAATATTAGCGCAGGGGAAAGCAGTAATACCGCTGCAGCGATGAGCACAGCAATATTCCGCTTTAATGAAAATAGTCGGATAAAAAACTCCGGCCTGAAGTGATGGAGATACCCCAGCATCACACCAAAAAATAGAGCATCCATGCGCTCATGCGTGGGAATAAGGACCTTACGCAGCACAAGAGCATTTTCAATCGTGGACGGCAGAACCAGTACATTCACAATTCTCAGCGCCAGGCAAACAGTACCGGTTACGAAAAAAGCTGCTGGTATCGCTCGAAATGGGTCCCTGCGGTCCGGCAAAAAACGAATCAACAACATAAAGAACACTGGAAGCAAGATGTAAAAGTGCTCCTCCACGGCCAAAGACCATGTATGCGGCCAAACACCGTAGCTGTAGTTTTGTACATATAAAATCTCAGAAAGAAATTGCCAGCCTGACTGCCGAGTGTGACCAAGCGGACTGTACTCCACTAAAAATGTGACTAGCAGAAACACATAAAATGCCGGATAAATTTTGAAACCGCGCCTAATGAAGAAACGCCGGAAACTAATTGAACCGTGCTGCTTGTATTCGCTGAACAGCAAGCCAGAGATCAGAAAGCCGCTGAGAACAAAGAACAGATCTACACCTGCCCACCCCGCCCTGGCAAAACGAAGGTTCATACCTGAGTGCCGTAATAACACGAGAAGCACGGCAATGCAGCGAAGAACATCAAGTCGTCTGTTTCTCATAATTCGTAACCTGCTCTCTCAAACGACCAAAGCTCTCAAATCGACCGATCAGGCTTTATCGCGATCACCAGCGAATGCAGACCAAACCACTCCGTAAAAATGCCGCCATGATTAATGACGGGCAGCTCAATCGGCGGCCGTCCGGGGAACGGCAGATAGTGGCCAATGGATGTGGCCCGGAGGACACGCAGTCCTGAACGGCGTACCCAGCTTCGAGTTCGCGGCAGCAACGTAAAATTATTGATGGGCTGGCCCTCTTCGCTGAATGTCCGCCCGCAAAGACGAAGATAGATCCGGTAGAGTCCCATCGTGCCGAGGTAATTCGGCGTGGTCAGGTAAAGACGGCCTCCCGGTTTCAGCACTCTGGCCAATTCGGCTACGGCCCGGACCGGATCGGGAACATGCTCGATGGTTTCGCAGGAAATCACGGTATCAAAGCTGGCTTCGGGATGGCCGATGGCCTGTATGTCCGCCACTTGCCAGGTGATATTTGAAAGCCCTTCGCTCCGGGCATACTGTTCTCCCATTTGCACGGCCATGGAAGAAAAGTCGGCGGCCACGATCTCGCGCGGCGAAGCCCGCCGGGCCAGCCAGCAGGAGAATCCGCCACGACCGCAACCAATCTCCAGCACGCGTTTGCCGGCAAGATCGTTTTGGGAAATATATTTCCTGATCAGACGATGCCATGGTGTATCCGCCTCAACATCGACCGCATAGCGGGCGTGCCACTCGTTATAGGACTCACGGGTTTCAGGAGAAGAATTCATAAACAGGATTTGAATGAGGCCGCAGTCATGCACACAGCCGTTCGTAAGCTACCCTAACGGTTTCAGCCACGCGCGGCCAGGTATATTTCTGCAGCGCTTCGGCGCGGGCCGCCTGGCCCAGGCGGGCGCGCAGTGCAGGATCGCTTAGCAGCCGCTCCACGGCGGCAACAATGGCCTGAGGCGAACGGATAGGCACCAGGAGCCCGCTGCGTCCCTCTTCTATTACATCCTTCATGCCACAGGTGGCGGTGGTAATGATGGGCATGCCTTCAAACATGGCCTCTATCAGCGTTAGTGGAGTGCCTTCAAACAAGCTGGGCAGCAGATAAATGTCAGCCGCGGCCATGGCAGCCGCGTTTCCCTCTTCCGGCTCCGCCTGGCGGCACACCACCCTGGACCGTATCTCCTCCGGAAAACAGGACTGCACGCTCGATTCCGGCGTACCGGGATTGAGGACGACAAGCATGAGTTCAGGATGCCTCGCCGCTAATGTGGTGAAAGCCGCAACCAGATCACTCGTCCCTTTTCGCTTCAGCCAGGTCCCGGCAAAGAGAAGTTTCTTTGCACTTCCATAGTCACGATGCTTTCCTGCCTCCGCGTAAATGCCATCCGCGCCGGGATAAATACGCGTGATCTTATCCGTGCGAATATGGAAGCTGGAACTCAGATACCCGGCATCCTCGGCGTTCAGGCAAAAGACATGATCGGCGCTGGTCAGGGCAAGGCGGGCCTGCCAGAGAACGGTTGCTGGATAAACCACGCGTGTCCGCGTTCTTACATGGTCCCGTTGCAGCCTTGATTCTTCCAGTGCCCGCTCCCAGCCCCTTTTTTCTACTCCGTGACTGGTGACCACCACGCGCGGCCGACCGGCGATCCCCTTGAGCAGGCCAACCACGGCTCCGCTCGGCTCATGCACATTCACAATGTCGTAAGGCCGCCCCGCACGCGCGGCCCTTCGCACATGGTCGAACACCATAACGGGAAAACTGAAGCGTGACAGTCTGCCATTGAGCGAGGCAGGAAGGTCTTCGGCGCAAAAGTAGTCCACGGAGTGACCGGCGAGGGCCAATTGATCGTGAATAAAGCCCATGATCCGGCTCATTCCGCCGGTCCGCCGCGAAGGCACGTTATGGGCAATCAGGATTCGCATGAGGCTGTTCTGGATCCCGGCTTTATTTTTCGCTGCATTGACTGATCTTTCTGAGATGGAGAGTGGTCATTTCAGGACCGTGTAAAGTTCCGGCGTGATCCCGAGTACGAAGACCGTAGACGGCCAGACACCGCTCTACTACTCTCGACCAGGTGAAATGTTCGAGGACGCGGCGTCTGCCTTCCCGGCCCATGTTCGCGGCCTTTTCCGGATGATCACGCAGGAATTCCAGTTTCCGGTGCAACGCCTGCGGATCGTTGGGCGGCGCCACGAACCCGGTAACTCCATCCACCACGACCTCCGGCATGCTTGCCACGTCCGTGGAGATAGCGCAGGTGGCGCAGGCCATGCCTTCGAGCAAAGTTTGTCCGAGCAACTCAGGGACCCGGGTGACCAGTCCATCCGGAGTCTTGTAAACACTGGGCAGAACCACGCACAGCGCCTTGCGGTAAAGCTGGACCAGGGCTGCATCGTCACAATCGTGGAGAAAGCTGACGTTTTTGCCCGCCGCCAGCTCGCGCAGTTTGCCATAAAAGGCCTGATCGCGGACCGGCCCAACAACTTTCAGCTCCATGTCGGATGGCAGGGCCTGGATCAGGTCATGGATACCTTTGTGGGGCAGCAGCCGGCCGACGAAGAGAACGCTTCCGTCGCGGGCGCAGCCTTCGTCCGGCGAGAATTTTTGCGTATCCACACCGCCGAAGACCACATGCGACCATGGTTTTCCCTGCTGGGCAAAAACAAGGCGGCTGTACTCGCTGATATGCAGGTGCCCGTGATACAGGCGGTCCGTGGAGACATAGCCGGAGATGTCCCAGCCTCCACCGCCGAGGTCGGTGGTAAAAACGCGACGCCCGGTTATGCGGCTGAACAGCGCCGCTGTACTGCTGGCCAGAGTATGCTGCTGATGGCAATGCACAACATCCGCGCGGCGGACTGCGGGAAAGATGGCCCGCGACACGGGATTGAACCGATTTCCGCGCACGTACCAGGGGCTGCCAGCGATCCGTATACGCAACTTGCCGACGGTCTCTTCGCCGCTCTCATCGCCAAACGTCAGCAACTCCGTGGGAACAATCTCGGCCATGTGCCGCGCCAGTTCGTAAACATATCGTTCCGCGCCGCCAATGGCGCCCCGGTTTTTATCAAAAAGCGCCGGGACAATATGAAGCACGCGAGGACAATCGTTCACGCTGGTTCTCACGGCAGGCCCGTCTTTCACAGACAAAGTCCGCACTTACTTGAGCACCTCAAGGTGAAATTGAATAAACCATGCCGGAAACATCCATGCCCAACGCTGCTCATAGGCCTGCGAACGGCGATTGGCAAGGCGCCATATCAGCTTGTTCACGAGCGTGGGATAAAAAAATATCTGGTTGGAGACAATGCGAAACCGCGCTTCTGAATAAAAGCCCAAATCACTTTCGTCCGTGAAGTAGTTGAAACTGGATGAAGTGAATAAGTGGCGATGCGTAGGGTCGGTAAACGCGTTACAGCACGAGAAATGCGGGACTGTAATTCTCACGATCGCGCCGGGGCGGCAAATGCGGTGGATCTGCTCCATCACGCCAATTACGTCATCCAGATGTTCGATTACGTCATAAGCATGGACTTCACGAAACTGGTTATCGGGAAATGGCCACGGAAACACGTTCAGGTCATGAACAATATCCGGCTGCGTGGCCGCCGTAATGTCCAGATTGACCGCGCCGGGCAAGTGCTTGCGTCCACAGCCAAGGTTCAAAACGTCCCGCTGGAGCAATTCAGAAATGGGGCCTGGGTTCATTGGGGACTCGCAGTCGTTACATGCACAGTGCTCTTACCGGTTATGAGTGTCCTTATGCGTACCCGCAAATTGTGAAGAAGAGGTTTGATATATACCGAACACGGAGGCGATAACATTACCGGAAACATAAACACCAGGTAGAGCAAAAGCGATGTCGCGCCAATCACCGCCATTACCGGAAAACTATGCCAAAAAAAAGACCTCTGCAGGAATGCGGCAAGCAGCACGAGCAGAGCCAGGCGCAGCGCCCAGCCCCGGATGGGCACAAGCAAGCGGGCCACGCTGGTATTCAGCTCCCGCGAAAGCGCCCACAGATTTGCAGGCAGGCTGACCAGGCAGACGCCGATGATTCCACCTACCGGCGCTCCGAGTGGACCATAAAAATGGACTATCACAACCGACGACACGACCGTGACCACGCCATCCACCAGGCCGACGTACGAGATCCAGCGTTCATATCCGAAGCAGAAAATCGTATTGATGAGGGTGCGGCTCCAGTGACGCAGCACAACCAGCGTCATGATGAATGCCGTCAGCCTGAATCCGCCGTATTGATTGGCTCCGACCCACCAGTTTACAAAGCTGCGGTTCAGGACCAGGACGGCGCATACCAGTGCGCCGCTGAACAGCAGCATGATCTGGCTCAGGGCCGTGGAGGCCTGCTGTATCCGCTCGCGGCTTTCGGAATATCGCATTTCGCTCATGCCTGGCAACGCCAGGTCCATGAGCATCTGCGGCTGGTTGGAAAGGACGCTGATCAGCTTTCCGGTACAGACGTAGGGCACAACGGCGAGAGGCCCCAGGACTTTGCCAATAATCAGCACGTCGGAGCCGTTTAGCAGAATGGACGCCGCCCGGGAAACCGTGACCCACATGCTGCGGCGAAGATAGATGCGCGACTCCTGCCACGTCGCGGCGAAGATACTTTTGGGCAGCACCCAGGGAAACCGTGACCGGGTACGCCAAACGAAACAAAATATGGAAACGACCTCTCCCATGCCCCAGCCGATGGCCAGCGAATAGAGACCGACGCCACGAAACACCAGCGCCAGACTGACGGCAGTGGTGATGGTCCAGCTCAGCATTCGAATCAGGCCAAGAAAAGCGAGGTCCTGCAAACCGCTCAAAATTCCCTGCAGGATTTGAAAAGGAAAGAGCACGACAAAAACCACCAGCATCACCGCCAGCGGCGGGCGCAAAGCCTGCCACGCGGCGGGAAGGAAATACCAGGTCACCGCGGCCGCCAGCACAACCAGGGGCATTTGAATCATCACAATGCGTATCACTTTGGCGATCAGGGATGATATCTGTGCCGTCTCCGGACGGCCCTGCGCAAGGCCAAGAGCATTTCCTGTTTCGCGCGGAAGCAGCGCGAAGACGCCCATATCGAGCAATACGAGATAGCCGAGAATTTGCGTGCCTACGGCCCACAACCCAAAGTCGTGCTGTCCCAGATGGCGCAGAAGAAACGGTGTAAACCAAAGGCCCACGATCATGACCAGGGCCTGGTAAGCGTAGCCAATACCCGCGCCGGCAATAAAGCGTTTAGTCCGCGCCGGCCTGGATGGCACGGGAACCGGCGCCGCTTCCATCGGCATGGCTTCGCTTTGTACAGGCAGATTGGATGGTGTGGTCATTGTTAAAACTGCAAAACAGGCATCACCGCACTACTGCGGGTACTTTGGACTCAAGCAAAGAAGGCATGGTCCATTCCACAAATTCACGCGCCATGTCCGTCCATGTTCGCTGGCGTAAGCTGCTGGAAAAGTCTTCTACTCTTGCGCGCCACTCTTCGTGCTCCGTTCGCCACTGGCGCAACCGGTCCACCAGATTGTGTACGGAGGGCGGACCATCCAGCAGAAGACCGGAAAGTGCCGCGGGGTAGCGTTCGGCAATTCCAGCAGTACGCGTCACGAGGGCCGGCAGACCGCAACATAATGCCTCATGGGCACTGAGTCCATAGGCCTCATAAAACGAGGGCTGAATAAAAACATCCGAGGCACGAAGAAGCAGCGGCACATCCTGCGTGAAACCAATCATGCGGATTCGACGCCCCAGTCCGGACTTCTCCGCCTGCGCCCGCCAGTATGGCACGTCGGCGCCGCCGCCCGCCGCGACCAAATCAACGTCCCAGGCGGGATCCGCGCAAAGCTGCTTCCATGCCGCAAAGAGAATGTCGAAGCCTTTGTTGCGGTCATATCCAAGAGCGCCGATGAAGGCCGCCGTAAGAGTATTGACCGGCCAATTGAGCCGCTCGCGGGCAGCAAGCTTTTCCGCCGGGGATGCCGGCCGGAA